>Ga0196971_1000020_pt1 | contig 215376 bp, 208 predicted proteins | sample S1v_1013CmetaG_FD_148660 | JGI IMG/M metagenome (GOLD analysis project Ga0196971, IMG submission 148660) | Soil microbial communities from Anza Borrego desert, Southern California, United States - S1+v_10-13C | ecosystem: Environmental > Terrestrial > Soil > Desert | place: USA: California...
CGAACCCAAGAAAAACGAACCCGATCAACCCCGCGCCAAACAGGGCAAGTGGCAGAGCCAACCAGACGGCGCGTCTCGTCTTCATGGCCTCTTTTCGATATTTTTGATCACGACAGCAACGGGTCGTAGTGTCCGCAATGGGTCGGAAGCGGCTATTGGCTTCCACCTGACGACCGGACTTGCCCGCCCCTCCCCGTCATCCTCGGGCTTGACCCGAGGATCAGACCGTCCGGCGCTCCGTCGAGGATCGCACGGCCCGGTCGCGGGGCCGTCTCCGCCGCACAGCCCGTCTCTCGCCTCTGATCCCCGGATCAAGTCCGAGGATGACGGCGGTGAGAGATCGGGGCGAGGCGCTAGCCTCCTCAGTCGGCGTCCGGCTGGCGGTCCGGATGGGCGGCCACGAAGGCCGGATGACCGGCCGCCGCCACATCGATGGCCAGCAGGCGGGGGAAGGCCTCGAGCGGGACGTTGAAGCGGCGGGCCGAATAGATCTGGGGGATCAGGTAGCAGTCGGCCAGGGTCGGGGCGGCGCCGAAGCACCAGCCGTCGCCGTGAACCGCGACCAGCCGTTCCAGCGCTTCGAAACCGGGGACGATCCAGCGGGCGGCCCAGGCGTCGACCGCGGCCTGGTCGGCGCCGAAGGTCTCGCGCAGGGCCTTGCCGACGCGGAGATTGTTGAGCGGATGGATGTCGCAGCCAATCAGGGCCGCCATGGCCCGGACATGGGCCCGGTCGACGGCATCGGAGGGCAGCAGGGGCGGAACGGGATGGGCTTCCTCCAGCCATTCGAGGATGGCCGGGCTCTGCGTCAGGACGGCGCCGTCGACTTCCAGCGCCGGGACCATGCCTTGCGGGTTGAGGGCGACGAAGGCCTCCGACCGCTGCGCGCCGGTGCGCAGGTCGACGCCTCGCTGGTCGTAGGCGAGGCCCTTCAGGTTCAGGGCGATGCGGGTGCGGTAGGCGGCGCCCGAGCGCCAGTAGCCGTGCAGGATCATCGCGGCCTCAGGGTGAAGGACAGGGGTTCGAGGCCGCCGATCGACGCCTCGACCCGATCGCCGGGCTGGAGCGGGCCCACGCCCTCGGGCGTGCCGGTGAAGATCAGGTCGCCGGGGCGGATGTCCCACAGGGTGCGGGCCTTGGCGAGGATTTCATCGGGGGCCCAGACCATGTCGTCCAGCCGCCCGGACTGGCGGGTCTCGCCATTGACCGACAGGGTGATCGGCGCGGCCGGGTCGGGCAGCGGGCCGAGGGTCAGGGCGCCGCAGGGGGCGGACTGGTCGAAGCCCTTGGCGGCGTCCCACGGCCGGCCCTTCGCCTTGGCCGCCGCCTGCAGGTCGCGGCGGGTCAGGTCGCAGCCGACCGCCCAGCCGGCGACGCCGCCGTCCGCGCCGACGGCGCAGACCAGTTCGACCTCGTGATGCAGGTCGGCCGTCGCGGTCGGGAACAGGGGATCGGCGCCGTCGGTCACCAGGGCGTCGGCGGGCTTGGAGAAGAAGAAGGGCTCGGCGCGCTCATGGCCCATCTCGCGGGCGTGGGCGGCGTAGTTCTGGCCGACGCACAGGATGCGCCGGACGGGCAGCCTCTCGCTCCGGCCGGCGATGGGCAGGGAGGGTGTCGGGGCGGGCGGGAACAGCCAGTCGGTCATGCGGATTGTCTAGAGGGGGATGCGGCATTTCGCCAGCGGGCCTCATGCTGCGCTGCGGAACCCGTACGTCGCAGTGGCGTTCCGGCTCAGGGTTCTCTATCTAACCGTCAAGCTTGCAGAGCGGAGCGCGCACATGGCCACGACCAAGGCGGCACGGACAGCCGTGAAGAACGACATCAACACCCTCAAGGACGACCTCAAGACGCTCGGCGCCGAGGAGAAGGCCGCCCTGCGCGAGAAGGCGACGGCGGCCGAGACCCGGCTGCGCGCCAAGGCGGCCGAGACCGAGGCTCGCCTGCGCGAACAGTCGGAGGTCCTGCGCGAACGGGCCCGCGGCTATTACGACACCGCCCGGGTGCGCGGCCGCGAATACTATGACGAAGCCTCCGAACGGATCGACGAAGCCCAGCGCTATCTGACCGAGCGGGTGCAGGAACGGCCGATGCAGTCGACCGCCATCGCGCTCGGCGTCGGCGTCGTTCTCGGCCTTCTGCTCGCCGGCCGTCGCCGCTGATGCTGGGCGGAGGGCTGGCCCGTAAGCTGGCGAGGAAGGCCGTCGCGGCCGCCGTGGCCGCGGGTGCGGCCCTGGTCGCCGTGATCGCCTTCGGGGCGACGATCTTCTACGCCCTGTGCCTGGTGGTCGTGCCGCTCGCGGCCGCCGCCCTGACCATGCTGCTGTTCGCCCTGGTCGCGCTGGCGGTGGTGGTGGTCTTCCTTCGGCGCGAGGCGCAGGAGGAAGAGATCGAGGACGAAGAGCCCATGGGCCTCGGCGAGCGCGCCTATACGCTGTTCCGCCAGCGGCCGATCCTCGGCACCGTGGCGGCGCTGGCGGGGGGCTGGATCTTCCTGCGCAACCCGGCGCTGGCGACCATGGTCGCGGCGGCCTTCACCGAGAAGTCGCACGGCCGCAGTCGCCGCTGAGGCGGAACGGGCACGGCCCGGAAGAGTTGATCTGACAGGCGCGGCGGTCTTGAGCCGCTCCTTTGGATCAACAGTTCCGGGAGTCCGCTCATGCTTCGTTGGGCCCTGATTTTCCTCGTCCTCGCGCTCATCGCCGGCGCCCTTGGCGCAGGCGGCGTCGCAGGCCTGTCGATGAACATCGCCTATGTGTTGTTCGTCGTCTTCCTCATCCTGCTGGTCGTGCACTTCTTCCAGGGCCGCCGCGGGACAAGAATCTAGACTGGACGCATGAAACAGTGAGGGCCGTGGTCGTCGACCGCGGCCCTTTCTCGTGGGCGGTTCCGGAGGATCAGGTGGCGGTCCGCTCGCGCTCGCCGGCCACATTCGGATTCGGGGCCGTCGACCTCCGGCGGGTGTCCTGCCGGCGCGGCAGCCGCCAGACCTGGCCGGGCTCGAAACGGTCTCCGGTCCAGGCGATGGCGGTGACGACGATCTCCTTCGCGTCCCATTCGATCTGGTTGAAGCTGGGCGGCGCCCCCCGCTCGCGCTGCGACAGCGTCCCGCAACCGACCGCGTAGGAGCAATGGTCGCCGAGATGAATGGGCAGGGCGAACGGGACGTGGACGTGGCCGGTGGCGACCAGGTCGACGCCCGCCTCGGCGAAGATCATCGCCGCGGCGTCGCCGCGCTTGACGTCGCCGGTCATCGGCGCGCCGATCATCTCGATCAGCGGATGGTGGCAGGCGAGGATGCGCAGCGCCCCCGTCGGCGCCTGGCGGAGCGCCTCGGCGGCCTTGCGGGTCTGGGCCAGGTCGATGACGCCCTTCGACCAGTTCAGCCGCGCCTGCCAGCCGCGCGCCGTGACCACGCCGCGCACCATCACCGTCTCGCTGAGGAACTGGTGGTCGTGCGCGGGATGGCCGATGGCCCGCTCGAACGCCCGCCAAGGATGGAAAAGGCGTGAGGTCAGGCTCCAGTAGGGCACGTCGTGATTGCCGACGATGACGAAGGTCGGCTCCGGCATGCGCCGGATCCAGTCGCCGGCGGCGGCGAATTCGTCGGGCAGCCCCTGCTGGGTCACGTCGCCGGTGATCAGCACCAGATCGGCCGGATTGGCGTGGGCGAAATCGAGCGCCGCGGCGCAGGCGTCACGGTGCTCGCGGCCAAAATGCACGTCCGAGAACTGAAGCACGCGACCCACTAGACGCTGTCCTCCGCCGCCGCCGGAATCGGGGCCAGGGCCTGGAAGGCCTTGCGGATGAAGCGGACCCTGGCTTCGTGGCGGAGCAGGATGGGCTCGCCGTCGATCACCGCGGGTATCCGCGAGCGGGCGCGCATCGTCACCCGCTGCGTGGCCCGGGTCGTCACCGCCGGATCCTGACGCCAGTCGTCGAGCACGGCGTGGGCGGCCAGCCGGAAGGCCTGTCCGGCGTCGGCCGGGTTCATGGCCGCCGCCTCGAGCCCGGTGTCCTCGTCCATCGCGCGCGAGATCATCGGGCTGATCAGCACCAGGGCCTCGGCGCGGCGGGGCGGCCGGGCATCCAGCGAGAACCGCATCTGGCCGGAGAAGGCCCGCCTCAGGGCGCGGCGCGCATAGGCCCAGGCGAGGCCCAGCTTGCCGACGCGGATCGCCTCGCGCGCCGGCGCCCACAAGGCGGGCGAGCCGAAGATGGCCGCGCAATAGAAGGCCCGGGTGGTCTGGCCGTCCGAGACCTCGCCCCCGGCGACGCCCTGGGGCGCGCCCTGTTCCAGCGCGACCTTCAGGGCGGCCTTCCAGTCCGCCGTGCCGTAGAGGGCGCGCGGCAGCATGTTCATGGTGCCGCCCGGAAGCGGGGCGATCAGCGGTCCGTCAGGACCGGCCCGCGAGGCGATGCTGCCGGCCGTGCCGTCGCCGGCGAGGACGATCAGCAGGTCGGGACGGGCGTCGAGCGCCGACTGGATCTGGTCGTCGAACAGGCCCGGCTCCAGGGTCACGACCGAGGTCTCGCAGGCGTAGCCTTCCAGCAGGGCCCCGGCCTCCTCGGCGGCCCGCGGCCCGACGCTGCCCGAGAGCGGATTGACCAGCATGATGACGCGCTTCAGCGGGACGTGGCTCGTCAGGACGCAGGGCTCAGCGGCCCTGTCCTCCCCGCCCCCGGGCGCGGCTTCAGGGGCGGTCGCTGGATCGGCCGCCGGAGTCAGGGTTGCGCTCATGCCGCCCGAACGCCCCGCCGGAAGCGATGTTCCGGACGGGGCGGCGGCAGCGTGACTATTGTTTCTTCAGTTCGTCGGAGGCCGCGGCCGCGCCCGCCTGGGCCGCGTCGCCCGCCCTGGTCGCGGCCGCGCCGGCGGCTTCGCCAGCCTGGTCGGCCACCTTGGGGGCTTCGCCCTTCACCTTCGAGACGGCGCTGGAAATCCAGCCGTCCATCATGGCTCCGCCCTCGGCCAGGGATTTCTCCTTGATGCCGAGCACGGCGGTGAGCACCCCGAACAGCGCCAGAAGGGTGACCAGCAGGCTGATGAACGGATTGCCCCGCCGCCGCTTGCTGCGCGCCCACACGGGACTGTGATCGCCGTCCTCGGACATGCGCACCGGTTCAGAAAAACGCATACGAAACCCCCAGTCTCTCGCCCCACGCGGGGCCCGCCACGCCCCCTGCGCGGCTTACCAAAAGCCTAATACAGGCTTAACCATGAGCATAGGGTGGGAACCGTCACGGTAATCCAGCATTATCACCCGTGGGGCGAACCCGAGGGATGAAGGACATACCCATGAAAAAGGCAATCATCGCGATCGCCGGCGCGGGCCTGCTGGCTTCCGCCTGCGCCAGCGACGGCTACGGCACCAATGAGACCGTGCGTCAGGGCGCCATCGGCGCAGGCATCGGCGCGGTCGCCGGCGCCATCATCGGCAACAACGTCGGCGACGGCAACGCCGGCACCGGCGCGGCCATCGGCGCCGTGGTGGGCGGCGCGGCCGGTGCGATCCGCGGATCGCAGCAGGACCGGGCCAACCAGCAACGCTACCGCGACAGCCAGGGCCGGTACTACTACTGCTACGATAACCGGCAGACCGAGTGCTATTGGGAGAATGGCCAGCGCCGCTACTAGGCGGGCGCCGGGTATTCGTGAGTGATCAGGGCGGTTCGTCACATGGCGGACCGCCCTTTCCATGGAGGGCGGGATGAGGGCCTTGATGGCTGTTCTGGGGCTGGCCCTGGCCGGCTGCTCGATGACGCCGGACGTGCGCGAGCGCAGCGAACTGGTGACCGAGCCGGAGCTCTGCACGCCGCAGCGGTTCGACGTCTATTTTCGCGACAGCGAGGCAGGGCTGACCGACGCCGCCCGGCACGCCATCGCCATGACCGCGACCCAGCTGCAGGGCTGCGAGATCCGCAAGGTCGACGTCATCGGCCTGGCGGACGCCCGCGGCGGCCCGACCGCCAACCTGGACCTGTCGGAGCGCCGGGCCCTGGCCGTGGCCGAGGCGCTGGAGGCGGCCGGCTGGCCCTCGCCGGTGTTCGGCATGGTGGTGGCCGGCGAGTCCGGCTCCGTGACCGCGGACGGCGCCAGCGAACCGATGCGGCGGCGCACCGAGGTGCTGGTCGACGCCGCGCCTCGCTGAGCGGGGCTTACCTGGGACAGCAGGACGCGTGACGCGGCGGGGTCGGCGCGGCTAAGGTCACGACCGTGACCCGCCTCCTCAAACTGATCGTCCTGACGGGACTGTTGCTCGCCGCATCCCTCGCCCCGTCGCTGGCGGCGGCGCAGGACGGGCGCGTGCAGCGGACGGAGCGGATCGCCGCCGAACTGGTCCCCATGTCGCAATGGGCCGCGCCCGGCTCGACCGCCATCGTGGCGGTTCGGCAGGACATCGAGCCCGGCTGGCACACCTACTGGCGCAATCCCGGCGACTCCGGCGGCCCGACGACCCTGGACTGGACCCTGCCCGCGGGCGTCACGGCGGGCGACATCGTCTGGCCGCTGCCCCAGCGCCAGCGGCTCAGGTCGCTGATGAACTACGGCTATTCCGGAGAGGTCTATCTGCCGGTCACCGTGACCGTTCCGGCCGACGCGGCCCCCGGATCCAGCCTGCCGCTGAAGGTCAAGGCGCAGTTCTTCGTGTGCAGCGCCGAGATGTGCGTGCCGGACGATCTGAGCCTGTCGCTCGACCTGCCGATCCGCGAGGGCGCGGCCCCGCTGGACCAGCGGCACGGGGCGGCGATCCAGCGCATCGTCGGGACCGCGCCACGACCGGCCGGGGTCACGGCCCGGATCACCCTGCAGGACGGGGTGGCGATGCTGAGCGCCACGGGCGCGCCCCTGGCCGGGCGCGATCCGGGGCCGAGCTATTTCTTCCCGTTCGAGCCGGGCGTGATCGACCACGCCGCGCTGCAGTCCGGACGCTACGGGCCGCAGGGCCTGACGCTGGCGCTGACGCCGGGCGCGGACTTCGCCGGGGCGCAGCAGCCGATCCGCGGCGTACTGGCGACGGCCCTGGGCGCCTTCGAGGTCGTCGCCGAGGCCGGGGCGCCCCTGCCCGGCGCCGGCGGCTCCGGCGACCTGGCTCCGGCTCCGGAGGGGGGCGCGAACGCCGCCACGGAGACCGGATCCGGCGCCGGATTCGTCCAGGCGGCCCTGTTCGCCCTGCTGGGCGGTCTGATCCTCAATCTGATGCCGTGCGTCTTTCCTGTCCTGGCGATGAAGGCGGCGGCGCTGGCCGGGGCCGCCCATGACGCGCCCCGCGCGCGCCGGGACGGGCTCGCCTTCCTCGCGGGCGTACTGGCGGCCTTCCTGCTGCTGGCGGGCGTCCTGCTGGCCTTGCGGGCGGCAGGACAGGCCGCGGGCTGGGGCTTCCAGCTGCAGTCGCCCGCGGTGATCGCGGGTCTGGCCCTGCTGATGCTGGCGGTCGGGCTGAACCTGTCCGGCGTGTTTCATGTCGGCGCCGGGCTGCAGGGCGTCGGCTCGGGTCCGCTGGCGCGGCTGGGCGGCGCCGCCGCGGCCTTCCTGACCGGCGTCCTGGCGGTGGTCGTCGCCGCGCCCTGCACGGCCCCGTTCATGGCCGTGGCCTTGGGCTCGGCCCTGCTGATGCCGTGGCCCATGGCCCTGACCGTCTTCCTGATGCTGGGCCTCGGCCTGGCCCTGCCCTATGTGCTGGTCAGCCTCACGCCGGGCCTGCTGTCGCGCCTGCCCCGGCCGGGCCCGTGGATGGAGCGGCTCAAGGGGCTGCTGGCCTTCCCCATGTACGGGGCGGCGGCCTGGCTGGTCTGGGTTTTCGCCCGTCAGAGCGGCGCCGAGGCCCTGGGGTTGCTGCTGACCGCCGCCGTGCTGGCGGCGTTCGGCCTGTGGCTGGCCGGGATCAATCAGGCCCGGCGGGCGGAGGGCGGGACCGCCGTGGTCAGCGCCGTCGCCGCCGCCCTTGCCCTGATCTCGGCTTTCGCCCTCGTCGGCGTCGGGGCGCGGATGCCGCCGGAGACGCGGGAACGGGCCGCCGGGAATTCGGCCCTGCCCTCGCGCCCCTGGTCCGCGGCGGCGGTTCAGGCCGCGCTTTCGGAAGGGCGGCCGGTGCTGGTCAACTTCACCGCCGACTGGTGCGTGACCTGCAAGATCAACGAGGCGGGGGCCCTGACCTCGGCCCGTACGGCGGAGGCGTTCCGGGCGGCGAACGCCGTCTATCTGGTCGGCGACTGGACCCGGCGCGACGACGCCATCACCGCCGAACTGCAGAGGCACGGCCGCTCGGGCGTGCCGCTGTATCTGCTGTATGCACCGGGCGAGGCGGAGCCGCGCATCCTGCCGCAACTGCTGACCGAAGGCGTGGTGATCGAGGCGCTGGAGGGAGCCACACCGTGAATCCCTCTCCCATCGGGAGAGGGATCAGACCTCCGGCTGCGGCGGGGCGGTGATGACCTCGACATTGTCGTTCAGGAGGTAGGCCAGTTCATCGAGGGCCACACCGCGTTCCGCGGGCGTCGTCGCCGCCTCGACGGCCGCGACCTTGACCGGAATGTCCTCGGAAATGCCCCGAAGGATGCATTTCAGGTCGCCGTCCACGCCCCGCTCCTTGAGGATCAGGTGGCCCTGCATGTCGAGACCGGCCAGCTCGGCCGCGCGAGCCTTGAAGCCGAGAAAGTCGGCGCCGCTGAAGAAGTCGGCCCGGTCCGCGAAACCGGCGGCCATCCAGCCCTGCACCTCGCCGCGCAGCAGACCGGAGCGGGCCACGATGTCGGCGAACAGGGGCTCGCCGGCCACGGACACCGGCGCGTCGGCGGCCGCCGGCGGCTGGGCCGCGGCGATCGCCACGTTCGGGTCCGAGAGCAGGAGGGAGACAGCGAGGGCGACGCCGCAGGACATGGGAAACCTCTTGGGCGAACTCATTTGTACGCCGAATCACCAATTCGGCGTTGAACCGGCTTACGCCCCACCCGTAAACGAGGGTTTACCCTCCAGCTCCCGAGCCCGCCCCATGACCGCGCGAAACCAGGCCCTCGACATGCTTCGCGCCCTCGCGCGCAAGGACGAGGGAACCCGGATCGTCCACCACTTCGCCACCGACCGGCGCCGGATCGAGCGCATGGGGGTGGAGGCGGCCGGCCTGTATCTGGACCTGTCGAAACAGTCCTGGAGCGCCGAGGGCTTCGAGGCGGCCATCGATCTGGCGCGAAGCTGCGACGTCGAGGGCCGGCGGAACGCGCTGTTCGGGGGCGAGGCGGTCAACAACACCGAGGGCCGGGCGGTGCTGCATCCCGCGCTGCGGGCGGCCGACGACGCCGACTTCCGGGCCCTGGGCGAGCCGGTGTCGAAGGAGGTGGCGGCGACCCGGGGCGAAATGGCGAAATTCGCCACGGACGTCGGCTCCGGCGCCGAAACCGGCGGGACCAAACAGCCGTTCACCGCCATCGTCCACATCGGCATCGGCGGTTCGGATCTGGGGCCGCGTCTGCTGTGGGACGCGCTGAGGCCTCTGGAGCCGACCATCGACCTGCGCTTCGTGGCCAATATCGATCCGCGAGACATGGGCGAGGCGCTGGCCGGGCTGGACCCCGAGACCACGCTGGTGGTGGTGGTGTCCAAGACCTTCACCACCCAGGAGACCTTGGCCAACGCCGATCTCGCCAAGGCGTGGCTGGCCGAGAGCCTGTCGCCGCGGCGAATGGTCAGACATCTGGTCGGGGTCACCGCGGCGCCGGAGAAGGCCGAGGCCTGGGGATGCGGGCGCACGTTCGGGTTCCGCGACTGGGTCGGGGGCCGCTATTCCCTGTGGTCGGCGGTCAGCCTGTCGGTCGCCGTGGCGTTGGGCTGGGACGTGTTCGAGCGGGTTCTGGCCGGGGCCCGGGCTATGGACGAGCATTTCCGGGACGCGGATCTGGAGAAGAACGCGCCGGTGCTGCTGGCGCTGGCGCAGGTGTTCAACGTCGAGGGGCTGGGCCGCCACGCCCGCACCGTGGCTCCCTACGCCCACGGCCTGCGCCGCTTGCCGGCCTTCCTGCAGCAGCTGGAGATGGAGTCGAACGGCAAGCGGGTGAAGCGGGACGGCTCGCCCGTCGACACCGCCACCGGGCCGATCGTGTTCGGCGAGCCCGGCACCAACGGCCAGCACGCCTTCTTCCAGCAGATTCATCAGGGTCCGCAGGTGGTTCCGGCCGAATTCATCGTGGTCGGCCACACCTCGGACGCCGCCAGGGACGCCCGCGAGGGCGACGCCCCCCTGTGGTCGAACGCCCTGGCCCAGGCCCAGGCGCTGATGGTCGGCAAGAGCGAGGCCGAGGCGCGGGCGGAACTGCTGTCGGCGGGTGCGGACGAGGCCGAAGCCGCCCGGCTGGCGCCGCACAAGACCTTCCCGGGCGACCGGCCCTCGACCACGATCCTGATGGACGCCCTGGCGCCCGAGGCGGTCGGCGCCCTGATCGCCCTCTATGAGCACAAGACCTTCGTCGAGGGGGTGATCTGGGACATCAACAGCTTCGACCAGTGGGGCGTCGAACTGGGCAAGGTGCTGGCGAAGGCGATCCTGAAGGACGTGGAGGCGGGCGAGCCGTCGGCGGGGCTGGATGCGTCGACGGCGGAACTGATGAAGCGGCTGATGGTCTAGAGACGGTGATCGGCTTGTGACCGGGTTCCGGCTCAATCTCCCCGATCGAGCCAATGCGATCTGAACGACAACTCGGCCCTGAACAGCCGCGTGCCGTGCTCGTCGCGCACTTCCACGGAGAAATCGTGGCTTGAGCCGTTGGGAAGGGCGTCGACGGCCATTTCAGGCAGCGCCGCGACGGCCTGTCTACGAACGGCATCGCGGTCCGCGAGCGTCAGACCGATGTCGTCCGTCGTCCGCACCCCGTCCTTGACGGTGTCGAAGAAATATCTGGCCGTGGAGGCGCTCACGCGATCATCCGGGCTTCGCCCACGCCGCGTCCGTGCCCCTTGCCGTCCTGCAGGTGAAGGTAGTTCGGATCGAATCCGCCCACCTCGCGCAGGCGCTCCACGTCGCGGAGCAAAAGCCGGCGACCGGCGATCTCGATCAGTCCCTTTTCGCGCAATACGGCGAGCGTCCGGTTCACGTGAACCGGCGTTATCCCCATCAGATCGGCCAGATCCTCCTGGGTGCCGGGCAGGTCGAAGCTGTCGTCCCCGGCCAGGCCGACCGCCTGGAGGCGAAGGTGCAGTTCGCAGAAGATGTGCGCCATCTGCTCGGCCGCGCCGCGCTGACCCATGCTGACGAGCCACTCGCGCAGGGTGCCTTCATCCACCAGAGTCATCCACCACAGGCCGCGATTGATGCGCGGATTGGCGATCAGTTCACCGATCACGGCGGGCGGAATGTCGACCACCGTCGCGTCGGAGAGCGTGCCGATGCTGTGGTCCATGTGACCCAGAATCTGGACGTGAAGATCGCAGACGTCGCCGGGAACGAAGATCGCCATGATCTGCCGGCGTCCATCCGGGAGGATCTTGTAGCGGCAGGCGTAGCCGGACATGACCAGGTGGACGTCTTCCGGCTTGTCGCCCTCGCTGATCAGATCGGTGCGCGACGGAGCCGGACGGGCCCCGGACGACACCTTGAGAAGGAACGCGCGATCTCCCTCGGTCAGGTCGGTCCCATAGGCCAGCTTGCGAAGAAAGGGATTGTCCATCCCGGTTCAACGCGGGAGCCGGGGCGATGCTCCGCGGCGGCGGCTCGGGGCCAGGCGCGTGGACGGCATCTGCAATCCACGCCCCGCCCATGAAAAAGGCGGACGCCGTCACCGGCGCCCGCCTTCCTCGCCCACGTCCGGCCAGACTCACGCGGCCGGACGAAAGGGAGCTGACCTACCAGCGGCGATCGTAGCGGTAGTCGCGGTCGTAACGGCGGTCGTCGCGCCGGCTGTAGTCGCGGTCGTAGCTGTAGCGCGAGTTGTAGTCGCGGCTGTTGATGCCGTGCTCGCGCTCCCAGTGGCCGCGGTTCCGGTAGCAGCGGCCGCCGCGGTAGTAGCCGCAGTCGTCGTTGTTCGCGGTCGCGCCCACCGCGGCCCCGGCAAGGGCCCCGCCGGCGATATAGGTCCCGTCGCCATTGCCGATCAGGGCGCCGGCCAGGGCGCCGACGGCGGCCCCGATCAGCACGTCTTCGGTGCGGTCGTTGTTGTCCCGGTCGCGGTCGCGATAGCGGCTCTGGGCGTCGGCCGGCGTGGCGGCGGCCAGGGTGAGGCCGATGGCGCCGACCACGGCGGGGGCGGCGACGGCGAATTTCGAAAGCGTCTTCATGGTCGGTCCTTTCACGAGTCTGCGCGCGATGACGACCTGTATGCGCCTGTCCGCCTGAACAGGCCTGGCGGCGGCGGTTCATCGGACGTTCATCGGCCCGGCGATCCGGGCGAAAATTCGGCGGCCGGGTCCTTGACGGTGATGGGGCCGGGCCCTACCTGCCGCTCGCGTTAGCACTCGGGGGCAGTGGCTGCCAAAGCCACGCCCGAGGGCTCGATCGAAACTGTTTTGGGAGATGTTACAGATGGCGTTTCGTCCGCTCGGCGACCGCGTGCTCGTGAAGCGCGTGGAAGAGGAATCGAAGACCAAGGGCGGGATCATCATCCCCGACACCGCCAAGGAGAAGCCGCAGGAAGGCGAAGTCATCGCCGTCGGACCGGGCCTCCGCGACGAAAGCGGCAAGGTCAACGCCCTGGAGCTCAAGGCCGGCGACCGCATCCTGTTCGGCAAGTGGTCGGGCACCGAGGTCAAGCTGGAAGGCGAGGACCTGATCATCATGAAGGAATCGGACGTGCTGGGCGTGCTCTCGTAAGCACCGCCGCCTTCGATCCCTTTCCCCTGACAATCCAGAATTAGGAGCAGCCTCACATGGCCGCGAAACAAGTTCAGTTCTCCACCGAAGCCCGCGAGAAGATGCTGCGGGGCGTCAACGTCCTGGCCAATGCGGTCAAGGTCACGCTCGGCCCGAAAGGCCGCAACGTCATCATCCAGAAGTCCTTCGGCGCCCCGCGCTCGACCAAGGACGGCGTCTCGGTCGCGAAAGAGATCGAGCTGGAGGACGCCTTCGAGAACATGGGCGCCCAGCTGATCCGCGAGGTCGCCTCCAAGACCAATGACAAGGCCGGCGACGGCACCACCACCGCCACCGTCCTGGCCCAGTCGATCGTGCAGGAAGGCCTCAAGTCCGTCGCCGCCGGCATGAACCCGATGGATCTGAAGCGCGGCATCGACAAGGCCGTCCACGCCGTCATCGAGGACATCAAGGCCTCGTCCAGGAAGGTCAGCGCCAACTCCGAGATCGCCCAGGTCGGCACCATCTCGGCCAACGGCGACCTGGAGGTCGGCGAGATGATCGCCAAGGCGATGGAAAAGGTCGGCAACGAGGGCGTCATCACGGTTGAAGAGGCCAAGACCGCCGAGACCGAGCTCGACGTCGTCGAGGGCATGCAGTTCGACCGCGGCTACCTGTCGCCCTACTTCATCACCAATGCCGACAAGATGGAGGCCCAGCTCGAGGAGCCGCTGATCCTGCTGTTCGAGAAGAAGCTCTCGTCGCTGCAGGCCATGCTGCCGATCCTCGAGGCCGTCGTCCAATCGGGCCGTCCGCTGGTCATCGTCGCCGAGGACATCGAGGGCGAGGCCCTGGCCACCCTGGTGGTCAACAAGCTGCGCGGCGGCCTGCGCGTCGCCGCCGTCAAGGCCCCCGGCTTCGGCGACCGCCGCAAGGCCATGCTGGAGGACATCGCCGTCCTGACCGGCGGCCAGGTGATCTCGGAAGACCTCGGCATCAAGCTCGAGAACGTCACCCTCGACATGCTCGGCAAGGCCAAGAAGGTCACCATCACCAAGGACGACACCACCATCGTGGATGGGATCGGCGAGAAGGCCGCCATCGAGGCCCGCATCTCCCAGATCAAGAAGCAGATCGAGGACACCACCTCGGACTACGACAAGGAGAAGCTGCAGGAGCGTCTGGCCAAGCTGGCCGGCGGCGTCGCGGTCATCCGCGTCGGCGGCTCGACCGAGGTCGAGGTCAAGGAGAAGAAGGACCGCGTTGACGACGCCCTCAACGCCACCCGCGCGGCGGTCGAGGAAGGCATCGTCCCCGGCGGCGGCATCGCCCTGCTCAAGGCGACCAAGGCGCTTGAAGGCCTGACCGGCGACAACGCCGACCAGACCGCCGGCATCGCCATCATCCGCCGCGCCATCCAGGCCCCGATCCGTCAGATCTCGGAAAACGCCGGCGTCGAAGGCTCGATCGTGGTCGGCAAGGTGCTGGAGAACAGCTCGCGCACCTTCGGCTTCAACGCCCAGACCGAAGAATACGGCGACCTGGTGCAGATGGGCGTCATCGACCCCGCCAAGGTGGTCCGCACCGCCCTGCAGGACGCGGCTTCCGTGGCCGGCATCATGATCACCACCGAAGCCGCGGTCGCCGACGCGCCCAAGAAGGCCTCGGCCGGCGGCGCCGGCGGCATGCCCGGCGGCGGCATGGGCGGCATGGGCGACATGGACTTCTGATCCGGTCGTTCGGCCAGTTCAGGCTGAAACAAGAGGGCGGGTCCGGCGACGGGCCCGCCCTTTTTCTTGCCCGCGACGCGCCCCCGTGTTCCTGTTATGTTCTGGCGAACGGGCGTTGACAGAGGGGCGTAGCGCGGCGCGCTACATCATGCTATGATCCAGAGCTGGAAATCCCGCGACGCGAAGGCGGTCTTCGAAGGCCGCGCGCCCAAGGGCTTTCCGGCCGATCTGGTCAGGGCGACGCGGCGGCGGCTGGAACGGCTGGACGCGGCCGTCACCGTCGAGGATCTGCGGTCACCGCCGGGCCACCGGCTGCACAGACTGGGCGACGACCGTGCGGGACAGTGGTCGATCAGCGTCAACGACCAGTTCCGCATCTGTTTCGTCTGGGGCGACCACGGCCCGGAGCAGGTCGAGTTCGTGGACTATCACTGAGGACGCCGGGATGACCGCTCACGACTACACCGCCTTCGCCGAGCCCCTGGCCCATCCGGGCGAGCACCTGCGCGAGGACTTCCTGCCCGACCACGGCCTGACCCCCGGCGCCCTGGCCCGGGCCATGGGGCTGAAGGACCGGACCCGGATCGAGCGGCTGGTGCGGGAACAGCAGCCGGTCACCTCGGACACCGCCCTGCGGCTGGCGCGGGTGTTCGGGACCACGGCGGAGTTCTGGATGAACCTGCAGACGCAGCACGATCTGTCGAAGGCGGCCATCGCGGCGCGCGACGAACTGGCGGCGATCGAGCCGTTGAGGGTGGCGTAGGGCCCCTGCGGGACGCCGCCCGGCGGCGGGCGCCATGATCACCCCCTCAGCCGCGGTCGCCGACGCGCCCGGGAAGGCCCCGGCCGGCGGCGCCGGCGGCGGCATGGGCAGCATGGGCGGCATGGACTTTTAAGTCCAGACTGGGGCGGGCGTCAGCCCGCCTCGGGACGTCTCCTTGTCATCCCGGCCTTGAGCCGGGACGGAAGAGGGCGGGTCCGGCGACGGGCCCGCCCTTTTTTTGTTGGAGGAATTAATGCCTCTGAAAAGTAGGCGGAAGTTCGCATGTCGGCGGTTCGTCGAGCAAAGGGTGAGGCCAGTTCCGCCGCCTCAGGTCGCTAGAATCCGAACGCCAAGAAATCATAACGACATATGAGCTTTCGGTAGGCTGTGACGTAAGGCTCGCGTGTGAATGCGTCAGCATTCTCTTCGAGGAACGTCCGCAGGCGAGCGATATCCACCTCATCCGCAGGCTGGAAGCCGAGCATGATTCCAGCTTCGGTGGGCCCGGTTGCCTTTGCTATAATTTCTTCGGTCGAGAGTCCGGCGAAGGCGCTACGATAACGAGCAGTATAGGAGCGGCCCAAGCTATAATCCGCCCCTGATATCTTAGCGACGACCTTCTTTGCCCCCTCATACTTCGATGCTGCGAGCGCTTCGCGAGATTCGATGCCCGCAGCTCTGAGGTATCTAAAGATGGGGATAAAGGTTCGGTGGGATCGGGCCAAGCCCGGAAACGCCGCGCTAAGAAGGTCTGCCGCGTTGAACCGTGATTCTGGCGCTATGCAGTCTCTGAATATCTCGTCAGGCGAGACACCAGCGTAGCCCTTTCGTGACAGCGCATCCTGAGTCATCTGATCGACTTTCTCGCCGAGTTCCTGCTGCCGTTGCGCGACACCGATCCCGACGACAAACTCCACATTTTCGGCCGAGTTGATCTCATCGAAATCGACCACGGCGAGCTTTCCTGCATTCTCGCCAGGAGAATGGACCAGTTCGTAGAGTTGCTCTTTGAAGAACCGTAGCACTCGAGCTGGGATTTTACGTTTTGTTGCCGTCAGTGCCGCGTACACCTGACCGTAGTGAGCTACTTTGGCCACCATCATCGTGACGCTGAAGGCGTCAGATTGAATCGTAGTTCGCTCGATAGAGGGGCTCTCGTCTGATTTCGCTCTTTGGACGAAAATCAGATTCTCTTGAAAGGCGGCGACCTTTTCTTGAGGCAAGCAGGCGGCAATAGAACTGATAATCGCCCGTATGTGAGGGTCGGTAATCGAGTAACCCAGAAAAATAATCGGATGCTCGACAAAAATCGTGACCAGTTTAGCTGCCAGATATGGGTTCTTTGATGAGAATTCTTGGTAATCCTCGGCGGTGAGGACGAGACTTCTAGGTTCCGACACCGAGCCATGGATTTTGTAAATCTCTCCTATCGATTGAGGGTTGGCAAAGAGTAGCTCTTGTTGGCCAACGAATACCTTAAAGTCGGGAAATAGCTCTTCGATGAGGAAATCCCAGTTTGTGGTGATGACCCCGTCGACTGATATTTCTGAGAAACTCGCAATCTCTGCGCCGAACTCAGATGCGCGGGCAGTTTCCAAGGAAAAACCACCGATATAACCGGCTATTTCGACCTTCAATGCGTCAGACTTAGACTTTACTTGATTACCGTAGGACTCGCGGCTAACTGCCGTCTCTGGCGCGTTCCACCACCATTCATTGTAGTCTTCTGCCATAAAGCTGGCGGCCTTCGGAAGGTCGCCGTCAGCCTTGGAGCTGTAGTATCCAAACTCCCGTATCGGCCCACAAAACCGAGAAAGAAGGCCGGCCCAGTCTTCAAGTCCCAGATAGCGTCGCGAAAATCCCGACCCAACAAATAGGAATGGAGCGGCGGGGTGCTTTTCCAGGAGCTCCTTCAACACGTCAGTGGGATCAGCCATGAGACTTCCTTGATTTTCTGTCCCCTGCTTAGCGTGGAGGAAGCAGCGCGCAAACTTCTCGGACGCTGCAGCCTAACGCATCGACGCAGGCAGCGCCGGAACGGCTTCGTGTCCCCGGACGACGGGGGCGTGCCCCCGGGCGCGACGGGGCACTGACGAGTGTGGGAAGCATTTCGCACTGCCGGGTCGATCATTGGAAGATAGGTCCGGCAACTGGGCAGACTCGCGCAAGTAGTGCGAAATCGTTGACTCCACCTGCGACTCACTGCCTCCAAAGCAGGAAAAAAGATCGGGGTTAGCCATGCCCATCGAGACGGTCCACCTCCGCAAGCTTATGCAGCTGATGCTGGCTGAGCCTGCATCGGAAACTTCCCTGCTTCGACGGGACATCAACGAGCACTTCGGTCGGGAGCGTAGAGCGCCGGGTGAGGGCGGGGGTGATTTCCATTCCGCGTTCTGGGCCGACGCCAAGGGCCATGCGGACGGAAGGGTGAACCTACGCCTCGCCACACCCGCGCGTATTGTTGCCAATGAGCGCCGCCGCCGCCTCTATCCGGAGCTCACACGCGGGTTCCTTGAGTGGTGGGAGGAGCGCCGGCGCTTGCGCAACGAGCCTTTCGAGATCGACGAAGAGCGAATGCGGGGGCGCCTAGTTCTCGATGGACTTGGAACGATCAGAGTGGAGAACAACCTCGCCTTTTCGATCGTCGGAGAGGCGCGACGGATCATCTATCCCTACTTCTGCGAAGAACCAGAAATGGATCCGGACACTGCCCGCTTGGGTCTGTGGGCGATGTCGGGGGCCCTGCCGGGTCGGGCTATCGAGGACATGCGCATCCTCGACGTTATCCGGGGACGGTCTTTCTCAACTGTCGAATGCCCGCAACGCGGCACTGAAGAGCAAGAGTTTCGAGGTCTCTACGGCGCCTTGTTGGATCGTTGGCGAATGCTGAGGGCGCAATACGACGACCAAGGCAGACGCATCAGGCCCTAGGGGCCAAACAGGGTTTCGGTCGAGCAGGGGGCTCGAATGGATGGACACAACTACGAACCACTTAAGGCCCACATCCTGCCTCTGTCGCAGGCTCAAAACTTCGATCTCGCTCGCCGTGAATGGTCCCTGGTGGCGGTCGAGCTAAGCGAGGAATGGGACAACTGCCCCTGTGGTCAGGACATCAAAGAGCATTGCTTCATCCGCAACGGCATTACCGGTGCGCAGACCTATGTCGGCAACGTCTGCATAAAGCGGTTTATCGGGATCGACACAGGCACCCTGTTTGACGGGCTGCGGCGGCTGTCAAATGACCCCACCACAAACCCTAACGCCGCTGTCGTTGAGTACGCTTGGAAGAATGGGTTTTTGTACGATGAAAAGGAGTACGGATTTCTGCTCCAGATAGTGCGCAAGCGAAATCTTTCCGACGCTCAGCAAGCTTGGAAGCTGAAGGCTAACCGCCGCATTCTCAAACAGACCGTGGTCGCTCGCCGGACCCGTCGCTAGCTACCATCGATTGAATTGCGCTTGCCGTTCAGCGCCCAAGCCGTGCGGGTCACTGTTTCGGCTGCCGAGCGACGCGCACATTCCCACGAGCATTAGCAGGCCTAGGCCAACCGCGATTTTAAAGAGACCGCGAATGGTCGCCTGTCCAGCCGGACTCTCCGCGGCCTTGAAGAAGCAGTGCCACGCGAACTGAAGAGCCAAGAAGCCGCCGACGGCCCCCAGTATTGCCAACGCACCAGTGGTGCCCGCGCCATTCATCTGACCCACCCCGTTCGGCCGCACAGTAGAGCGCGTGAGCTTCCGACTTCAAACAGTTCAGACCACCCGCCCCGGCACGCCTCAAGGACGCTGCGCGCCGCTCGCGCGGCAGGCCGGGACGGCCTGTCCTTGACCCGCGCCGGGTCGGGCGGCCGGGGCTGGGCAAGGCGGGCGCGCGGGGCGCGCCGGGGGGAGGTTGAAGAGGTGAGGGCTGTGCTTGGGTCAGGCCCCCTCCACCGCTTCGCGGTCCCCCTCCCCCATGAAGGGGGAGGAGACGCCGCGGGGTGAACCGCCGGCGTTGCGGGGCGTTGGGCGGCGATGAACCGTTTGCGCGATCCCCAGACCTGCCGCCGCGCCCTGCGCGAGATCGGGGAGATCGCGGCGGTGGCGGGGCTGGAGGACAGCCAGATGACCGACCAGGAGGCGCTGGGGAGCATCGCCGCCATCGCCGAATGGGTGCTGGACGAGGCGCCGGGGGCGCGGGCGGACTGCGGCGACGTGGTGCGGCGGCTGGAGCGGATGACGGCCGGGGTGGACTTCGAGGCCCTGGGCGACCGCGAGGCGCAGGCGCTGTTCGGCGAGGTGCTGGGGGTGCTGGAGGGGGCCTCGCTTTAAACCGCTCATCCCGGCGAACGCCGGAACCCAGTGCCTTGGGTGATGGAGCGTCCGGGCGTGAGGCTGACGGGTCGTCCTGAAACGCCGGCGTCAGGCTGGGCAGGACTGGGTCCCGGCTTTCGCCGGGATGAGCGGAATAGATTGGCCCGCCCCCGTGACGCTGTGCCGGCTATTCCGGAATCTATAGTCGGGTTGTGCGGACGAAGGCGCGCGAAAACAGCGGGTTGGCTGAATCTAAAACCGATCTTCCATCCGGAGAACCGGGCCGGGGTAGACTGCTGTTGTTCGCCCGCCGGTCTTTGACAATCGAATCCCCGTCCCGCCGCCCGAGGCGCGACCCCTTCAGGACCCCGATGCCGACTCTGCCGACTCCGCCATAGCGAATTTCCGTCCGCCGGCGCCGACTCTGCCGACGCCGCCACAGCGAAGTCCTGGGTTTCACCCGGGTAAAATCCTTTCGTCCGCCCTCCCGTCGAGGGCCGCCTGGCCGGGGTCGGCCGCGAATGAGGCGGATCGGCGCCGTGTAACCTTCTCGATATCCGTGCGTTACGGCTCAGCTGGAACATGAGAGGACCCATGGCGAAGGACGGACACAGCGACGGGAAGGACGCGGCTTTCGGAGTGCCCGGACTGGACGACATCCTCGCCGGCGGGCTGGAGCGGGAGCGCATCTATCTGCTGGAAGGGGCGCCGGGGACGGGCAAGACCACGGCGGCGATGAGCTTCCTGATCGAGGGGGCGGAGAAGGGCGAGCCCTGCCTGTACATCACCCTGTCCGAGACCGAGGAGGAGCTGCGCGGCACGGCGCGGTCGCACGGCTGGTCGCTGGAGGGGGTGGAGATCTTCGAACTGGTCCCGCCCGAGAGCCTGCTGGACGAGCAGCAGCAGCAGAGCCTGCTGTATTCCTCGGACCTCGAGCTGGGCGAGACCACGCGGATGATCTTCGACGCCGTGGAAAAGGTGCAGCCGACCCGGATCGTGGTCGACAGCCTGTCGGAGATCCGGCTGCTGGCCCAGGGCTCGCTGCGCTACCGGCGCCAGGTGCTGGCCCTGAAGCACTATTTCGCCAGGCGCGGGGCCACCGTGCTGCTGCTCGACGACCTGACCACCGACGTCAACGACAAGACGGTGCATTCGGTGGCCCACGGGGTGGTCCAGCTGCAGGAGCTGGCCCCCGAATACGGGGCCGAGCGGCGCCGGGTGCGGGTGATCAAATACCGCGGGCGGCGCTTCCGCGGCGGCTATCACGACTTCACCATCAAGACCGGCGGGCTGGAGGTCTATCCGCGCATCGTGGCCTCGGAGCACCGCACGGCCTTCGAGCGCAACCCGGTGTCGAGCGGCGTGGCGGGGCTCGACAATCTGCTGGGCGGCGGGGTCGAGCGCGGCTCGAGCGCCCTGATCCTCGGGCCGGCGGGGACCGGCAAGTCGCTGTTCGCGCTGAACTTCGCCGTGTCGGCGGTGAAGCGGGGCGAGAAGGCGGCTCTGTTCATCTTCGACGAGGAGCTGGGGCTGCTGTTCGCCCGCATGCGCGGCCTGGGCATCGATCTGGAGGCGATGCGGGACGACGGCTCGCTGATCATCGAACAGGTCGACGCGGCCGAGCTCTCGCCCGGCGAGTTCGCCTCGCGGGTGCGGCGCTGCGTGTCGGAGAAGAACATCAAGACGGTGGTGATCGACAGCCTGAACGGCTACCAGGCGGCGATGCCGCAGGAGCAGTTCCTGGTGCTGCACATCCACGAGCTGCTGCAGTATCTGAACCGCCAGGGGGCTTCGACCTTCCTGACCGTCGCCCAGCACGGCCTGGTCGGCGACATGAAGGCGCCGGTGGACGTCACCTATCTGGCCGACACGGTGATCCTGCTGCGCTATTTCGAGGCGGTGGGGCATGTTCGCCGGGCCGTCTCGGTGATCAAGAAGCGCGCCGGCGGGCATGAGAAGACCATCCGGGAATTCGACATCGATGACCGCGGCCTGGTGATGGGCGAGCCGCTGCAGGGCTTCCAGGGCGTGCTGCGCGGGGTGCCCAACTTCGTCGGCCAGGGCTCGGGCCTGATGGGCGACCCGGCCGCATGAGCCTCGGTGGGGAGCTTTCGGAACGGGCGCTGGTGCTGGCGCCGACGGGGCGCGACGCCGCCATCGCCGCCGCGATCCTGAAGGAGGCGGGCGTCCCGGCCCAGGTCTGCGACACGCTGGACGCCCTGCGCGAGCGGCTTGAGCAGGGGGCCGGGCTGGCGGTCGTGGTCGAGGAGGCGCTGCGCGACTGCGACCTCACCGGGCTGTCGGCCTGGATCGAGGCCCAGCCGTCGTGGTCGGACTTTCCGTTCGTCGTGCTGACCCAGCGCGGCGGCAGCGTCGAGCGCAATCCGATGGCGCAACGGCTGTCGGTCACCCTGGGCAATGTCAGCTTCCTCGAGCGGCCGTTCCACCCGACGACCCTGGTCAGCGCCGTGCGGACGGCGCTGCGGGGACGCAGGCGCCAGTACGAGGCGCGCGAGCGGATCGAGGAGATCCGGCGCGCCGAGGCCATGCTGGAGCGCCGGGTGGCGGAACGGACCGCCGAACTGGAAGCGGCCAACCGGCAGCTCGCCTCGCAGATCGGGGAGCGGGAGAAGGTGGAGTCGGCCCTGCGCCAGGCGCAGCGGCTGGAGGCGGTGGGCCAGCTGACCTCGGGCGTGGCTCACGACTTCAACAATCTGCTGACCGTGATCCTGGGCAATGTCGAACAGATGCGGAAACAGGCGCAGGATCCGGTCCTGATCCGCCGGCTGGCGATGATGAGCGAGGCCTCGCAGAGGGGGGCCCGCCTGACGGCGCAGATGCTGGCCTTCTCGCGGCAACAGACGCTGGAGCCGCGGCCGGTCGATCTGAACGACACCGTTCTGAGCATGCGGGACCTGCTGCAGAGCACGATCGGCGGCAGCGTGCACATAGCCGCGCCGCAACTGGCCGACGATCTGTGGCCGGCGATGATCGATCCGACCCAGATCGAGCTGGTCATCCTGAACCTCGCCATCAACGCGCGCGACGCCATGGAGGTCGGCGGGTCGCTGGCCATCCGCACGGCGAATGTGGTGCTGGGCGAACCCGACGCGCCCGAGGCGCCGCCGCCGGGGGAGTATGTCATGGTGGCCGTGAGCGACACCGGCTCGGGCATGACCGACGAGGTGCGGGCGCGCGCCTTCGAGCCCTTCTTCACCACCAAGGACGTGGGCAAGGGATCCGGCCTGGGGCTCAGCCAGGTGTTTGGCCTGGCGAAGCAGTCGGGCGGCGGTCTCGGCATCGAGACGGAGGTCGGGCGGGGCACCACCATCAAGGTCTTCCTGCCGAAGGCCAGCAGCGCGCCGGTAGCCCACAGCGCCGACGCCGGGGCGGCGCCCTCGGCGCACAACGATCATCTGGTCGTGCTGGTCGTCGACGACGACGATGCTGTCCGCGAGGTCACGGCGGGACTGCTGACCGACCTCGGCTATAACGTCGTCGAGGCAGGAAGCGGCGGCGCCGCGCTGGACATCATCGAGCGGCACGACGGGATCAGCGCGGTGGTGCTGGACTTCGCCATGCCCGGCATGAACGGCGCGGACCTTGCGCGGGAGCTGAGGGCCCGGCGGCCGAGGGTGCCGATCCTGTTCGCCACGGGCTACGCCGACGCCAAGGCCCTGACCGGAGTCGGCGACCACCAGATCGTGCACAAGCCGTTCGTCCAGGCCGAGCTGGCGCGGAAATTGTCGCGCAGTTTCGTGGCGGCCCAAGGCCCGGCCTCCGTGTTCGGCAAACCGTAACGAAAACGGACCGACAATGTCCGGCAACCGATTGACGGCCCGCGCGTTGTGCCCGATCGCGGGATTGCGAGGGGGGTCAGACAGGATGCGTCATCTCCGGCGGGGGGCCGCCGCAGCCATTTTTCTCGCCATGCCGGCTGTCGCCCAGGCCGGGGAGGCTGGCCCTGCCGACGTCCGGGCGGCGGCGCCGCAGCTGATCGCGGCCGGTCCTGACGATCAGGACCTCGCCCGTCTGTCGCTGGAAGAGCTGTCGATGGTCGAGGTGACCTCGGTGTCTCGCCGACCCGAGGCGCTGGCCGACGCGGCGGCGGCGATCTTTGTGATCAGCGCCGACGACATCCGGCGTTCGGGCGCGACCAGCCTGCCGGAGGTCCTGCGGCTGGCGCCGAACCTCAATGTGCAGCGGGTCAACGCGGTCGACTATGCGATCAGCGCGCGGGGCTTCAACGGCTACGAAACCTCGAACAAGCTTCTGGTGCTGATCGACGGCCGGAGCGTCTATTCGACCCTGAGTTCGGGCGTTTTCTGGGACGCGCGGGAGCTCATGCTGGAGGACATCGCGCGGATCGAGGTGATCAGCGGGCCCGGCGGGGCGCTTTACGGCTCCAACGCTATGAACGGGGTGATCAACATCATCACCCGCGAGGCCGGCGACACGCCGGGAACCCTGATCAGCGCGGGCGCTGGCGACGAGGACGCCCGCATCTCGATCCGGCACGGGGGCGCCCTCGGCGACAGCGGCGCATGGCGCGCCTATCTGATGGCTTTCGCCCGCGACGAAAGCTTTGACGCAGCCGGAAACGGAGCGAACGACGACGCCGACGGCCTGCGCGGCGGCGGGCACCTGGACTGGACGGTCGGCGAGAACCGGCTGACGCTTCAGGGGGACGCCTTCGAGAACGAAGTGGCCATCAACGAGGACACCCTGGGAACCCAGAGCTATGTCCGCGGGGCGAATCTGCTCGGCCGCTGGATCCGGCCGCTGGCCGGCGGCGAGCTGCAGGTCCAGGCCTATTACGACCGGTTCGAACGGGAGGAGCCCGCCGCGCTCGAAGTGTCCGATACCTGGGATCTGGCCGTGCAGCACGCCGTGGAGTACGGGCGGCACCGGGTTGTGGTGGGCGCCGGCCACCGGGTGGTCGAGTCGCACTTCGCGATCGCTCCGGGCGCGGCCTTCCTCGATCCGCCCGACCGAACTCTGACGCTGACCAATGTGTTCGCCCAGGACCAGATCACCCTGGGCGGCGGCGTGACCCTGACCCTGGGCGCCAAGCTCGAGGACAACAGCTTCTCGGGGCAGGAATTCCTGCCGAACGTCCGGCTGGCCTGGCAGCGGTCGGGCGGTGACCTGGTCTGGGCGGCGGTCAGCCGGGCCAGCCGAACGCCGAACCGCATCGAACGCGACCTGACCTTCCCGGGCTTCCTGGTGGGGGCCGATTTCCAGTCCGAGACGGCGACGGCCTACGAACTGGGCTACCGCGCCAATCCGTCGCCGAAGATGTCGTTCTCGATCAACGCCTTCTACAATGTCTACGACCACCTGCGGACGGTCTCCATCACCCCCGTCACCTTCCTGCCGCTGACCCTGACAAACAACGGCGAGGCGACGACCTGGGGCGTCGAGGCCTGGGGCAGCTATGACGTGTCCCCGTCCTGGCGGCTGAGCGCCGGGCTGAGCACCCTGACCAAGGATTACGACTCGATCCTGAGGCCGGAGGACATCAGCGGGCTCATCTCAATCGGCGACGATCCGGACTACCAGGTTCAGCTGCGGTCGCAGCATGACCTGACCGAGTCCGTGGAGCTGGACCTGCGGTTGCGGGCGGTCGACGAGCTGGCCGCCGTCGATGGCTATGTCGAGGCCGACGCGCGGCTGGGCTGGCAGATGACGGACCGGCTCGAGCTGTCCGTGACGGGGCAGAATCTGATCGGCGACCGTCGCGTCGAAACCGGCGATCCCGTCCGCGGCCGGTCGTTCGGCCGCAGCGTCTTCGCCGCCTTGCGAGCGAGTTTCTGAAATGGTCCCGGGGCGGGGCGCATTGCGGTTGATGGCCGCCCTGCTCTGGAGCGTCCCGCTTCCGTGTCTCGCCATGGAGACGCCCCAGGTTCTGACCCGGCAGACGAGCCTCGAATATTCGGTCAAGGCCAACTACCTGGTGCGGTTCGCCGCCTTCGCGGACTGGCCGCCGCGGGCGTTCGCCAGCAACCAGTCGCCGGTCGTGATCTGCGTCGCCGGCCGCGATCCCTTCCGGGGGGCGCTGGACCGCGCGGTCCAGGCCCAGACCGCGCACGGTCGCCCACTGGCGGTAAGGCGGCCGGGCACCAGGGAGGCTGCCGCGGGCTGCCACATCCTGTACGTCGGCCAGGGCGGCGGGGGCCTGGTTCCCGAGGGACAGCGGGCGACCCTGCTGGTCACGGACTCGGCCGCGCCCCCCGCCGAGCGAGGCATGATCCACTTCGCCATCAGCGAGAACCGCGTGCGGTTCCACATCGACCTGCAGCAGGCGTCGCGCGCCGGCCTGTCGATCAGTTCGCGCCTGCTCAACCTGGCCCTGAGCGTGCGGGGAGGCTGAGCACATGCCCTGGCTGGCCCGCCTCCGTTACAGCCGGTTCCCCATCGTGGCGCTGGTGTCGCTGCTGGTCCTTCTGGTGGCCGGCGTCACCATTGCGGTGCTGAACGAACGGTCGCTGAAGGAGCAGACGGCGCGCGAGGCGGGCGCCCAGGCTGACCTGCTGGCCTCGGCCGTCAGCGGCGCCCTGGCCTTCGACGACGCCGAGGCGGCCCAGGACTATGTCGACGCCGTTCAGGTCAATCCCAGCGTCCTGACCGCCGCGGTCTACGACGAGAATGGCCGACTGCTGGCCAGTTTCATCCGCGACGGGGAGACCATATTCCACGAGGCGGCGCCCGACGACCGCGCAACCCTGTTCGACAATGGACGCCTGCTGGTCGCCCGGCCGGTCGAGGAGGCCGGGCAGAGGCTGGGCGTGGTTCATCTGAAGCTGCTGGAGACACCGCGGGCGCAGCGCTTCGGCCGCTACGCCGGTCTGCTGGTCGTCCTCGCCCTGGCGGCGCTGGTGGTGCTGGTGCTGGCGGTGGCTCAGGGCGCCCTGAGGCGAGCCAATCGCCAGCTCGCCGACCGGGCAGCCGAGCTGGTCCGCGCCAACAGCCTGCTGCAGCAGCAGATGCTGGAAAGGGAAAAGGCAGAGGAGGCGCTGCGCCAGAGCCAGAAGATGGAGGCCATCGGCCGGCTGACCGGCGGCATCGCCCACGACTTCAACAATCTGCTGATGGTGGCGTCGAGCGGCATCGATCTGCTGGACCGGACCGATGATCCGAAGCGCCGCCGGGCGCTGAGCGCCGGGGTCCGGCAGGCGGTCGAGCGTGGCGCGGCCCTGACGCGGCAGCTGCTGGCGTTCGCGCGCCGGTCACCGCTGCGGGCCGAGGTGCTGGACCTGCGCGGCCATATCGAGGGGCTGCGGTTCCTGCTGGAACGGTCGCTGCGCGAGGATATCGAGGTGGTGCTGGACCTGCCCGAGGACCTGTGGCGGATCGAGGCGGACCGCGGCGAGCTGGAGTTGGCCCTGCTGAACCTGGCGGTCAACGCCCGGGACGCCATGCCCCAGGGCGGGCGGCTGTCGGTGGTCGGCCGCAACCAGCCGGGGGAGGGCGGCGGGCCGGACCGCGTCTTCCTCAGGATCACCGATACCGGCGTCGGCATGTCGGAGGCGGTGGCGTCGCGGGTGTTCGAACCGTTCTTCACCACCAAGGAGGTGGGTCGCGGCACCGGTCTGGGCCTGTCGCAGGTCTATGGCTTCGTGCGCTCGTCCGGCGGAGACGTCAGCGTGGACTCGCGGGAGGGCGCGGGCACCACCTTCACCCTGTGCCTGCCGCCTACCGAGAAAGCGCCGCCCGAACCCGAGGCGGCCCGGCCTGCGCCGGTCCGGGGCCCGGGGGCGCGGGCGTCCAGCGGACGTCTGCTGCTGGTGGAGGACGACGACGCCGTCGCCGCCGGCGTCGGCCACATGCTGGGCGACCTCGGCTACAGCCACGTTCGGGTCGCCAATGCCGCGGAGGCGCTGGCGGTGCTGGAGAAGGATCCGGGCTTCGACCTGGTCTTTTCGGACATGGTCATGCCGGGCGAGATGGACGGGTTGGGCCTGGCGCAGGAAGTGCGGCGGCGGCTGCCCGAGACGCCGGTGCTGCTGACCACCGGATTCAGCGAGGCGGCCTCGGCGGCGACGGGCGAGGCCTTCCGCCTGCTGCCCAAGCCTTATGGCATCGAAAGCCTGTCCGAAGCCCTGAACGCGACCCTGTCCGAAGGCGCTCCCTGAACGAATCGCCGTCCCACCGCGTTCGAGTCGCGGATTGTGCGACGAGGAGGCGACCATGGCCGCGAGACCGACCTGGCAGGGGCATCTGAAACTCAGCCTGGTGACGTGCCCGGTGGCGCTCTATACGGCGACGTCGTCGTCGGGACACGTCAGCTTTCACCTGATCAATCCCGAGACCAACAACCGCATCCGCATGGTGGCGACCGACCCCGACACGGGGCCCGTCGAGCGCTCTGACCTGGTCAAGGGCTACGAGGTTTCGAAGGACGAATACGTGCTGTTCGACGACGAGGACTTCGACAAGGTCAAGCTGGAGTCGACGCGGACAATCGACATCGGCCAATTCGTCGACGAGGACGAGATCGACCGCCTGTACTGGGATTCGCCCTTTTATGTGGTGCCCGAGAAGGGCGTCGGCGCCGAGGCCTTCGCGGTGATCCGCGACGCCATGAAGGCGGCGGGCAAGATCGCCATTGGCTGCCTGGTGCTGCGCAACCGCGAGCGGCAGATCGCCCTGGAGGTGCGCGGCAAGGGGCTTGTCGCCTACACTCTGCGGCCGCACGAGGAGGTGCGCGACGCGGCCGACTTCTTCGACGACATTCCGAGCGTGAAGGCTGACAAGGACATGGTCGACATCGCCACGCGGATCATCGCCCAGAAGGAGGCGGAGTTCGATCCGTCGGAGTTCAGGGACCGCTACGACGAGGCGCTGAAGGAGATGATAAAGGCCAAGCAGAAGGGCGGCAAGGGACTGGTGGAGGCGCCCGAGCCCGACGACACAAACGTGGTGGACCTGATGGCGGCGCTCAGGGCCAGCCTGAAGGGCTCGGCGGGCGGCAAGGCGCCGGCGAAGAAGGCCCCCGCGAAAAAGCCGGCGGCGAAGAAGACGGCGGCGAGAAAGAAGGCGGCCTAGAGCACCTTCTTCAGCACCGGCCGGAGATTGACCGCGCCGGCGCGGAAATCCTTCCACGGGTCGGGCTTCTTCAGCAGGGCGGCGGCCTCGTGGAGGGTGTACGCCTTCGGGTCGAGGCCGGACTTCACCTGGCCCCATGACAGGGGAAAGGCGATGCCGGCGCCGGGGCGGGCCCGGGGCGACCACGGGGCGACGGCGGTGGCCATGCGGCCGTTGCGAAGATAGTCGAGGAAGATCTTCCCGCCCCGCGCCTTCTTGGCGATGGTGGTGGTGAAATGGTCGGGATCGCGGCGGCGGACGATCTCGGACACCTCTTTCGCGAAGGCCTTGCACTGGTCCCAGTCGATGCGGCTGCGGGCGTCGGCGAGAATGGGCGCTACGACGTGCAGCCCCTTGCCGCCGGTGGTCTTGACGAAGGGGTTGAGGCCGAGGCCCTCCAGTTCCTTCTTCATGGTCCGGGCGGCGGCGATGACGTCGGCGAAGTCGAGGCCCTCGTCGGGGTCGAGGTCGAAGGTGATCTGGTCGGGGGTCTCCGGATCGCCGGGCTTGCAGCCCCAAGGGTGGAGTTCCAGCCCGCCGGACTGGCCGATGGCGACGAGGCCGCCGACGTCGACGACGCCGACATAGGGCTTGCGCTCCCTCACGTCGATCAGCTTCAGGCGGGGGTTGGAGCCAGGCATGGCGTGGCGCTGGAAGAAGCGCTCGCCGCCGATGCCCTCGGGCGCGCGGATGATGGAGACGGGGCGGTCGGCGACGTGGGGCAGGATGCGTTCGGCGGCTATTTCGTAGTAGCGCACCAGCTCGGCCTTGGTGATGGCGGGCTTCCCGTCCACCGCCGGCCACAGCACCTTGTCCGGGTTGGAGATGGTGACGCCGGCGACGATCAGCCTTCCCTTGCCCGCCATCTTGCCGGGGCGCTCGCCGGGCATGGCCAGCGCCGTCGTGCCGGAGTGTTTGCCCGGCTCACTGGCGAGATCGGGAGGCGTGTATGGACGTTCGGTGACCTCGGCCGGGGGCTTGTCCTCGCGCAGGCCCTTGAAGGCGGCCTGGCGCAGGGAGCCGGTGTCGGTGTAGCCGCCGTGCTCGACCTCGGCGACGAGCGCCGGTTTCGTCCAGTGGATGGTCAGGCCGGCGGCGCGCGACTTCTTCGGCGCGCCCTTGCCGACGAAGGGGCTCCTGTCGGTTTCCACCTTCTTGAGAGCCGGCAACAGTGTCTTGAGCAGGGTCTGGTTGTAGCCTGTGCCGACCCGGCCGAGGTGGCGCAGGCCATCCTTGTCGTGCACTCCGACGATCAGGGAGCGGAAGCGGTCCCCTTCGGAGGTCCAGCCGCCAATGACGACCTCGTCGCCGCCGCGGCATTTGGACTTCAGCCAGGTCGTGGAGCGGCCCTCCGTGTACGGAGCATCCAATTTCTTTGAGATGACGCCTTCCAGATCCATGCGGCAGGCGCTCTCAAGGATGGCCTGGCCCGTGGTGGCGAAATGGTCGACGTAGCGGATGCGGGTGCGGGCGGCCTTCGGGATGCGGTCAATGTACGCCTGAAGGCGGGCCTTGCGGTGGGACAGCGGCAGCTGGCGCAGATCCTCCGGGCCCTCGAACAGCAGGTCGAAGGCGAAATAGACCAAGCCGCCGGTGTCCCCGCTGGAGATGGCCGCCTGCAGGGCAGAGAAGTCGGGCATGTGGTTCTCGGCCAGCGCGCAGAGTTCGCCGTCGACGACGGCGTCGGGCCAGTCAGCGGCGTCGGCGGCCAGCTCCGGGAATTTGGCCGACCAGTCGAGACCCTTGCGGGTGCGCACGGCGGCCTTGCCGCCGCCCGAGGCGACCTGCAGCCGATAGCCGTCGAACTTGATCTCATGCGCCCAGCCGGTCCCCTGCGGCGGATAGTCGGCGATCTTGCACAGCTGGATCGGCACGAAGGGGTGTGGCTTCGAAGCGTGACTGGTGACGGCGGGGCGAGCCTCGGGCCTGGGCGGCGCCGCCTTCGTCGTCTTCGCCGGCGAGAGCCAGCGCTTCTTGCCTCCGGCGATCTCGGCGAGGCTGCGCCCGGTCGTGACGGAGGCGTCGATCTCCATATTGGCGTCGCCTTCGCCGGGGATGGCGAATTCGTCCTTCTCCTTGATGAGGAGCCAGTTGTTGCGCTTCGATGGCCTGCCGCGGTCGCTCTTCATCCGGATCAGGGCCCATTTGCCGGACAGGCGCTCGCCATGGAGCACCATCTTGACGTTGCCCTTGGCGAAAGCGGCGTCGAGGTCGTCCTCCTGCGGCTCCCATGTGCCGCGGTCCCACATCTGAACCGTGCCGGCGCCGTAGTTGCCGGCGGGGATGGTTCCCTCGAAATTCCCGTAGTCGAGCGGGTGGTCCTCGACCTCGACGGCCAGCCGCTTGACGGCCGGGTCGCGCGACGGGGCCTTGGTGACGGCCCAGGACTTGAGCACGCCGTCCAGTTCGATGCGGAAGTCGTAGTGCAGACGCGTCGCGGCGTGGCGCTGGATCAGATATCTGAGGGCGGACTTGTGCGCCTTGCCCTTTCGGCCCTTCGGCTCGGGCGTGTCGCCGAATTTCCGCTTGGCCTGATAGGTTTCCAGTTCGCCGCGCACCCGCGTCTCCCGTCCCTGACCGATGGGTCACGGACGATCAACGCACCGCCCCCGATTTGGCTCAGCTCAGTCCTGCGGGTCGGAGGGCGGCGCCTCGCCGCGCGCCGCGGCGCGCTTTTCGGCCTTGGCGGCGGCCTTTTCGGCGGCCTTCTTCGCTTCGGCGCGCTCGCGCTCCATCCGTTCAAAGCTGTAGTTCGGTTTGCGGGCCATCGGCGTGGCTTCCTTTCCGGCGCGGCTGCGCCTGACGCGAGAGGCGCCGGGAGAACGCCGGAGAGCGGCGCGGGATGCCTGTAAGGTGGGGCGCCCCGGCCCCGGCGACAACCGTTGAATGGAGGGGCGCTCAATCGACGGCGACGATCTCGACCGTCTGTCCGGCGACCGTCGCCTCGTCGCCGACCCGCCTGCCGATCAGGGCGACGGCGAGCGGCGAGACATGGCTGACCGAGCCCCTGGCAGGGTCGGCCTCGTCCTCGCCGGTGATGCGCCAGGTCTGGGTGCGGCCATCCTCGCGCTCGATGGTCACCGAGCCGCCGAAGCGGACGCGGCCGTCGGGCGGGGCCTCGACCAGCTGGGCGGTGGCGCGGCGGGCGGACCAGTAGCGCAGGTCGCGGGTGGCCCGGGCCATGGCGGTGCGGTCGGCCTCTATCGAGCCCTTCGACTGCGCCGCATTGTAGGCGGCGCGCGCTTCGGCCAGGGCGGCCTCGATCCGCGCCAGCCCTTCGCGGGTGACGAGGTTCGGGTGGGGCGAGACCGGGCGGTCGGGAAGGTCGGCGGCGGTGGCCTCCAGATCTTCCTCGCGGGTGAAGGCGACGCTCATGGGCAGGAAGCGTATGCCGATGGCGGGCGTTCCGGTCTAGAAGGCCGCATGAGTTCTCCAGACAAGAAGACCGTCCATGTCATCGGCGCCGGGCCGGCCGGGTTGATGGCGGCCGAACGGCTGGCGCAGGGCGGCGCGGCGGTGGTGGTGCACGAGGCCATGCCGTCCGTGGCGCGCAAATTCCTGATGGCCGGCCGGGGCGGGCTGAACCTGACCCATTCGGAGCCGGTGGATGCGTTCACGAGCCGGTATGGCGAGGCGAGCGGGGCCGTGACGGCGTGGCTGGAGCGGTTCTCGCCGACGCATCTGATCGGCTGGGCCGAGGGGCTGGGGCAGCCGGTGTTCACCGGGTCGTCGGGGCGGGTGTTCCCGCGGGCGATGAAGGCGTCGCCGCTGCTTCGGGCCTGGCTGGCGCGGCTGGCGGAACTGGGCGTCGAGGTGCGGACGCGCTCACGGTGGATTGGCCGCCGCGAAGGCGGCTGGGTGTTCGGGACGCCCCAAGGCGAGCGGGTCGAGCGGCCGGACGCGGTGGTGCTGGCGCTGGGCGGGGCGAGTTGGCCGCGGCTGGGTTCGGACGGCGGCTGGCGACCCTGGCTGGAAGCGGAAGGCGTCGAGGTGGCGCCATTTCGTCCGACCAATGTCGGCTTCGACGTGGCGTGGTCGGAGGTGTTCGCCGACCGGTTCGCGGGACAGCCGCTCAAGCCCTTGGCGCTGAGTTTCGGCGGGACGACCGTTCGCGGCGAGGCGATGGTGACTCGCTACGGACTTGAGGGCGGGGCGGTCTATGCCTTGTCCGCGGCGCTGCGCGACGCGGTCGAGCGCGACGGGTCGGCGACGCTGACTGTGGACCTGCGGCCCGACCTGTCGATCGAGGTGCTGGCCGGGCGGCTGGCCAAGGGGCGCGGCAAGGACAGCGTGTCGAACTGGCTGCGCAAGGCGGCGGGGCTGTCGCCGGTCGGGGCGGGATTGTTGCGCGAGATACCGCGGGCCTTGCCGGAGGGAGCCGACAAGCTGGCGCGGCGGATCAAGGCGGTGCGGCTGACGCTGACCGGGGTGCAGGGGCTGGCGCGCGCGATTTCATCGGCGGGGGGCGTGCGGCTGGATGCGGTGGACGATCGGCTGATGCTGAAAGCCCTGCCGGGGGTGTTCGTCGCCGGCGAGATGCTGGACTGGGAGGCGCCGACCGGCGGCTATTTGCTGCAGGCTTCGATGGCCTCGGGCGCGGTCGCGGCGGACGGGGTGCTGGACTGGCTCGGCTGAGGTCAGACCTCACCCGGCGCGGCTGCCGGAACCACCGGCGGAACCGGAGCGGCGGCGGGAGCGCCGGCCGCCATGCCCAGGCGGATCGCCAGATCGCTGTTGTGCTTCTGAACCCAGCCGGAGATCAGGAAGGCGTCGACCAGCAGCCAGATGCCCAGAGCGCCGAGCAGGAAAAAGCCAACAATGAAGATCAGGGTCAGCCAGCCCAGCACGTTGAGGACGATCATGCCGATCGCTGGGCCCGTCTGGCCCAAGTAAAAGCGATGCCCCCCAAGTCCCCCGAGGAAGAACCAGAGCAGGAAGGCCGTGCCGGTGGATTTCTTGCCGGCATCGTACGCCATCATCACCTGGACGTCGGATGACGGACGGAAGAATTGGTCGCTCATGTCGTGCCCCCGGTTAAGCTTCCTGTGTGACACCGCCCGCGGTTCCCGGCAAGCGACGGTGACGCCGGCGTTCCGGGCCGTTAGGAGGGAGCGATGACCGACCTCCCCGACATCCACGGCGTCTGTCCGCTGCATTTCGCCGCCGTGAAGGACGCCTTCGCCGCCAATTTCACCGAAGCGCCCGAAGGGCTGAACGAGCGAGGGGCGCGGTTCAGCGTCTGTATAGAGGGGGAGGCGGTCATCGATCTGTGGGGCGGCTGGGCCGACTCAGCGCAGACGGTTCCCTACGGGCCCGGTACGCTGACGCCGGTGTTCTCGGCCGGCAAGGCGGTGATGGCGCTGATGATCGCCACCTGCGTCGAGCGCGGTCTGCTGGACTATGAACGGCCGGTGGCGCGCTACTGGCCCGACTTCGGCCAGGCCGGCAAGGAAGAGATCACGGTCGGACAGCTCATGAGCCATCAGGCGGGGCTGCCGGGGTTCGCCGAAGGCATCGCGCCCGAGGACTGGTTCGACCGCGACCGTGTGCTGGCGAAACTCTGCGCCCAGGCGCCGATGTGGGAGCCGGGGACAGCGTCGGGCTATCATCCGATCACCATCGGCTATCTGGCCGGCGAGCTGTTCCGGCGGGTCGACGGGCGCAGCATGGGGACGGCGCTGCGCCAGGATTTTCCGGGGCTGGACCTGTGGATCGGCCTGCCGGAGGCCGAGCACGGCCGCGTGGCGCAGATGCGAAAGCCGTCGGCCCCGCCGAGCCTTGGCGCGCTGGACCCGATCAAGCGTTCGGCCTTCTTCGACAAGGGCTCGTCGCCGGGCCCGCGCGAGGCGGCCGAGTGGCGAACGGCGGAAATCCCGTCGGCCAATCTGCACGGCACGGCGCTCGACCTGGCGCGGATCATGGCGGTGGTCGCGACGGGGTCGTTCGAGGGGCGCAACGTTCTGTCGCAGGCGACGCTGGACGCCGCGCTGCGCGAGCGGGTGCACGGGCAGGACCGGGTGCTGCCGTTCGTCATGGGCTGGGCGGCCGGCTGGACGGCCAATCGCGGGTTGGAGATCTTCGGGCCCAATCCCGCCGCCGTGGGACACTACGGCTGGGGGGGCAGCTGCGTGTTGGCCGATCCGGATGCCAGGCTGTCGGCGGCCTATGTGATGACCCGCCAGTCGCCGCACCTGATCGGCGATCCGCGAGCGGTCAGGCTGCAGGAGGCGCTCTATTCGGCCTTCTGACGCTTCGGAGCCGTCAGGCCGCCGATGACGCCCGACAGGACCGCCAGGCCCGCGCAGGTCAGGATGATGGCGCGGAAGGCGGCGTGGAAGGCGTCGCGGGCGGCGGGCTCCAGATCCGCGCCGGCCATGACCTCGCCCAGCAGGGCGCGGGCGTGGGGACCGTCGGCGACGGCTGCGAACACCGCCGAGAGGATGACCCCCAGCAGGGCGATGGCGAGCAGGGCGGCGATACGGGCGACGGCGTTGTTGATCCCCGAGGCGACACCGGTGTGGCCCTCGGGAACCGCGCCCATGACGGCGGCGGTCAGGGGGCCGACAGCGAGGGTCATGCCGACGGCCATCACCGTCATGCCGGCCAGGGGGCCGTCGACGTAGCTGGCTCCAGGCGCGGGCAGGGCGAGCAGGGCGAGGCCGACGCCGGCGAGGATGGGCCCCAGGCTGAGCGACAGTCTCGCGCCGAAGCGGTCCGCCAGCTTGCCGGCGAAACCCGAGAACAGGCTCATGATGACCGCAAAGGGCAGCATGGCGGCGCCGGCGAGGGTGGCGCTCCAGCCGTGCACCCGGATCAGGTCGAAAGGCAGGAAGAACATCGCCCCGCCGAGGGCGAAATACAGCAGCAGCGTCAGCACGTTGATCCCGCTGAACACCGGCGACCGGAACAGGCCGAGGGGCATCATCGGGTGACGTTCGCGCGCCTCGGCCCACAGGAAGGCGGCCAGCAGCGCGCCGCCGCCGACGAGGCCGGCGATAACCAACGGGTCGCCCCAGCCGAGGTCGGGGGCGGCGGTCAGGCCCCAGGTGAGGCCGCCGAGACCGGTCACGGCGAGCAGGGCGCCGAGCCAGTCGAGGCCTCTCGCCTGCTCGTCGCGGCTTTCCGGCACCGCGCGCAGGGTGACCAGGACGGTGAGCAGGGCCAGCGGTGGATTGATCCAGAAGATGAAGCGCCAGTCGGCGGCGTCGGCCAGCCAGCCCCCGACGAGGGGTCCGATCATGCCGAACAGGGCGCCCGCGCCGGCCCAGGTCCCGAAGGCCTTGCCGCGCTCGTCCTGAGGGAAGGCCGAGCCGATGACGGCGAGCGCGCCGGGGGTGAGCAGGGCCGCGCCGACCCCCTGCACCGCCCGACCGGCGATGAGCAGCTCGACCGTCGGGGCGAGGCCGCAGGCGATGGAGGCGAGGGCGAAGACGGCGACCCCGATCAGGAAGACCTTGCGCCGGCCGAAGCGGTCCCCCGCTGCTCCGCCGATCAGGACGAGGGCGCCGAGGGTGAGGAGATAGGCGTTGGAGACCCACTGGACTGCCGCCGGGCCGGCGCCGAGGTCGTTCTGGATCGCCGGCAGGGCCACGCCCAGCGCCGACCCGTCGATGAAGGTCAGGCTGGAGCCGAGGACGGTGGCGACGAGAATCCAGCGCTTGCGGGAGGGCGACAACGATTGATCAGCCATGGCGCGCTCCGACCGGAGCGGAAGCTAGGCCGGTTCCGCGGCGTCCTTCAAGGCCTGGCGGGCGGCGCGGACGCGGAAGAAGGCCGCGGCGGCGAAGACGGCGGCGCCGCCCCAGATGAAGACGAAGGAGAGGATGCGCAGCGGCGTCAGCGCCTCGCCGGCCCAGACGCCGACCATGAACTGCAGCGTCGGGGCGAGGAACTGGATGAAGCCGATGGTCGACAGCGGCAGGCGCCGGGCCGACCATGCGAACAGGGCCAGCGGCAGGACCGTGGCGGGGCCGTTGGCCAAGGCCCAGAGGGTGTTGGCCGGGCTGTCGAAGGCCACGCCGGCGCCGGTGTGCTGTAACCACAGCACCCAGGCCAGGCCGAACGGGACCAGCAGCAGGCACTCGACCAGCAGTCCGGCCTGGGCGTCGATGGGCACGCGCTTGCGGATCACGCCATAGGTGGCGAAGCTAATGGCGAGGACGATGGATATCCACGGCGGCCGGCCCAGGGCCAGCGCCTGGAACAGCACTCCGATGGCGGCGAGGCCAATGGCGATCCAGCCCCAGCGGTCGATCTTCTCGCGGAACAGCCACAGGCCGACGACCATGTTGAGCAGCGGGTTGATGTAATAGCCGAGGCTGGCCTCGAGGGTGGCCTCGTGAGTGGTCGCCCAGACGTAGATGCCCCAGTTCAGGCCGATCAGCACGGTCGAGAGGCCCAGCCAGGCCAGCGTCTTCGGTGTGCGCAACACGCTGGCGACCTGACCCCCCTGTCTGGCCAGCCAGACCAGCAGGCCTGCCACCGCCACGGCCCACAGGGCGCGGTGGGCCAGAATCTCCAGCGAGTCGAAGCCGACCGCCGCCTGGCCCATGAACAGCAGGGGCATCAGCCCCCACAGGCCGTAGCAGGCGAAGGCGGACAGCAGGGCGGCGCGACCCTGATCAGAGCCGGGGGCGGTGGTCATGGTCATCTCCTTCGCCGGGGGAGGGCGAGCGGAAGGTCAGACGGTGAGAGTGCGGTATCCGGACGAGGGTTTGATGGTCCCGGTCTCGTCCAGCAGCTGGGCGATCTGGACGGCGTTGAGGGCGGCGCCCTTGCGCAGGTTGTCGGAGACGACCCACAGCGACAGACCGTTCTCGACCGTGGGATCCTTGCGGATCCGCGAGACGTAGACGGCGTGCTCGCCGGCCGCGTCCACGGGCGTGATGTAGCCGTCGTGCTCCTGCTTATCGATGACCATGACGCCGGGGGCCTCGCGCAGGATCGAGCGGGCCTCGTCGGGGCTGATCGGCCGGTCGAACTCGAGGGTGACCGACTCGGAATGGCCGACGAAGACGGGGACGCGGACGCAGGTGACGGTCAGTTTGATGGCCGGGTCGAGGATCTTGTGGGTCTCGTCCCACATCTTGGCTTCCTCGTCGGTGTAGCCGTCGTCGCGGAAGGCGCCGATGTAGGGGATGACGTTGAAGGCGATCTGCTTGGGGAATTTCTTCGGGCTGGCGTCGCCGAGGCCATAGATGGCCTTGGTCTGGTTCCACAACTCGTCCATGCCCTCCTTCCCGGCGCCCGATACCGACTGGTAGGTCGAGACCACGGCGCGGGTGATCTTCGCGGCGTCGTGCAGCGGCTTGAGCGCCACGACCAGCTGGGCGGTCGAGCAGTTCGGATTGGCGATGATGTTCTTCTTGCGGGCCAGCTTGATGGCGTCGGGGTTCACTTCCGGCACGATCAGGGGCACGTCCGGGTCCTTGCGGAAGGCCGAGGAGTTGTCGATCACGATGGGCCCGGCCTTGCCGATCTTCTCGGACCACTGACGCGAGACGTCGCCGCCGGCGCTCATCAGCACGATGTCGACCTTCGAGAAGTCGAAGCCGTCGATGTCCTGGCATTTGACGGTGCGATCGCCCCAGGAGACCTCGACGCCCTTCGACTTGCGCGAGGCGACGGCGTGCATTTCGTCGACGGGGAATTCGAGTTCCTCGAGGATGTTCAGCATTTCCCGGCCGACGTTGCCGGTGGCGCCCACGATGGCGACTTTGTAGCCCATATTGGTTTGTCCTTCGGACGCCCTGCGCTCACGACCCGGTCGTTCGCTGTTCGAGGGCGGAATGTGTCGGGGCCCAGCTACCCGGACTGTGAGGCCCTATGTGGGCCATCGCGGGCGCGAAGCAATCGCTTTTCAGCGGCGGCCGCCTGTGCCAAGCCCGAGATCGATGGGATCACGCATTCGCGCTGCTTATGAGAAGCGGCTGGCCGACGGTCGGCTGGCCCCCGACCCGTCGCAGGTTCCGGTGGTCGAGGCGCTGGCCCGGCTGGAGGTCGACCTTGGCCGAAAGGGCCGGCTGGGCGGTCTCCTGGGACGGTCGCCGGAGGTGCGCGGCGTCTATCTGTGGGGACCGCCGGGGCGGGGAAAATCCATCCTCATGGACCTGTTCTTCGCCTGCGCGCCGGAGAAGCGGAAAAGGCGGGCGCATTTCCACGCCTTCATGGCCCGGGTGCACGGGCTGATCCGGCAGTGGCGCGAGGGTGATGCGGGCCAGCGCAAGTCGGTGTTCGGCCAATGGAAAGGCGACGATCCGATCCGCCCGGTCGCCGAGCTGATCGCCTCGGAGGCGCGGCTGCTCTGTTTCGACGAGTTGCAGGTCACCGATATCGCCGACGCCCTGATCCTTGGGCGGCTGTTCGAGGCGTTGTTCGAGCAGAAGGTGGTGCTGGCCGTGACCTCGAACCGGGCGCCGGACCAGCTGTATCTGAACGGGATCAACCGGGAGCTCTTCCTCCCCTTCATCGACCTGATCGAGGCGCGCTGCGAGGTGGTCTCGGTGGCCGGGGCGCGGGACTGGCGGCGGGACCGGCTGCTGGGCGACCGGGTCTGGTTCACGCCCCCCGACGAAGGGGCGCGGGCCGGCTTCGAGGCGCTGTGGGAAGACCTCAAGGGCGAGCAGGCGGAGGCACCGACCCACCTGTCGGTGCTGGGCCGCGACGTGGTCATGGAACGGACCGACGGCGGGCTGGCGCGGGCGACGTTCGAGGAACTGTGCGGACGCCCGCTGGGGCCGCAGGACTATCTGGCGGTGGCGGAGCGGTTCCACACCCTGTTCGTCGAGGATGTGCCGGTGCTAGGCCCCGCCAATCACCACGAGGCCCGGCGCTTCGTGACCTTGATCGACGCCCTCTACGAGGCGGGGACGCGACTGGTGGCGCTGGCCGAGGCGCCGCCAGAGGCGTTGTATCGCAAGGGCGTCGGGGCGTTCGAGTTCGAGCGCACCGTGTCGCGTCTGAACGAGATGGCCGGCGCCGAATGGCTGGCGCGCGAGCGGGACTGACGGCCGGGAGCAACGGGAGGCCGCCTTGATTTCGACAGCCATCCGTCGGTAGGTGAGGGGTCGCAGGAGAACACGATGATCCGTCTGGCCACCCTCGCCGCCGCCGCCCTGATGGCCGCGGCCGCCCCTGTCGCCGCGGCCGCCCCGCCGGCTCCCGTCCAGACTGCGACCGGCCCCGGCGTCCAGATCGAGGCGGTCCGCGCCTGGCTGACGGAGAAGGGCGGCACGGTCAGCGCCGTCAACCGCCGCGACGGAGAAACCTGGATCAGCATCTCGGACGGTCCGCTGACCTGGGTGATCTTCTTCTATAGCTGCCAGGCCGACGTGTGTGGCGACATCCAGTACGCCGCCAGCTTCTCCAACCCGACCATCACCCAGGCGATGATCAACGACTGGAACCGTGACCGGCGCTTCCTCAAGGCCTTCTTCACGCCGGGCGAGGCGGGCGGGGACAATACGGCCGTGGTCCAGTACGACGTGCTGATCCAGGAGGGCAGCGTCGAACAGCTGACCGATCACACCGCCCTGTGGCTGGAGCTGGTCAACGCCTTCGGCACGACCGTAGGCTTCTTCGCGGCGGACGCCCCGGCCGCGGAATAGGGTTCGGTCAGGCCGTCCGGATCAGCCCGTCGGACACCACGACGGGCCATGGCGTCAGCCGCCCCCCGGCGCAGGGCCCGCCGGTGCATTCACCGGTCAGCGGTTCGAACACCGCCCCATGCCAGCCGCACAGGATCAGCGAGCCGTCGGGCGTCAGGTAGCGGTCCAGCTCGAGCGCCAGTGGAAAGCCCTGGTGCGGGCACCGGTCGACATAGCCTGCGACCTGTCCGTTCTTGCGGACCACGAAGCCGTGAAAGAACGCCTCGCCGATCTGCAAGACGAAGCTGCGCGCGCCCGGATCGGCGATCGCGCTTTCGGGGCACAGAGGCACGTTCGGCGGGGTGGCCCAGACGCGCTTGCGCTCCGCTGGAGCCGGTTCGCTCAATGCCGCTCGACCTTGAGCGGGCGGGACAGCAGGGCGTCGATCATGCCCTGCACCGTCGTCTCGCCGGCCAACAGGGCCGCGACGGCCATCGAGATCGGCATGTCGACGCCCGTCCTTTCGGCCAGTTCGCGCACGGCGGGCGCCGATTCATAGCCCTCGGCGACCGAGCGCTTGCCGGCCAGGGCCTGCTGCACCGACTGGCCCTGACCGAGGGCGAGGCCGAGACTCATGTTCCGCGACTGGGGGCTGGAGCAGGTCAGGACCAGGTCGCCGAGGCCGCACAGGCCGGCCACGGTCTCGGCCTCGCCGCCGAGGGCGACCCCCATGCGGGTCATTTCGGCGAAGCCGCGGGTGATCAGGGCTGCGTGGGCGCTACGCCCCAGACCGCGGCCCTCGCTGATGCCGCAGGCGATGGCGAGCACGTTCTTGATCGCCCCTCCGACCTCGGCCCCGATCAGATCGTGGGCCAGATAGGGGCGGAAGGTCGGGGCCGAGAGGGTTTCCATCAGGGCCTCGCCCAGGGAGGTGTCGGCGCAGGCCAGGGTGACTGCACTGGGCAGGCCGCGGGCCACCTCGCCGGCGAAGCTGGGGCCGGACAGGACGGCGGCCGGGGCGGAGGGAATGGTCTCGGCCAGAACGTCGGTCATCAGCTTGAGCGAGCCGCGCTCGATGCCCTTGGAGCACAGCACCACCGGCACGCCGGCGCGGTGGAAGGGGGCGAAGGCGGCCAGGGTCGAGCGCATGTGCTGGGCCGGGGCCACGGCGAGGATCAGGTCGCAGCCGGCCAGATCGGCCAGTTCGCCGGTGACGGCGACGCGGCTGTCGAGGACCACGTCGGGCAGGAAGGCCTCGTTGACGCGGCGGGCCCGGATGCTGTCGAGCACCTCCGGCTCACGCGCCTGGAGCAGGACGTCGAGACCCGCCCAGCCGGCGACCTGGGCCAGGGCCGTGCCCCAGGCGCCCGCGCCGATAACTCCCGCCGTGCGAAATTCCATACGCGTCCCCTGGAAGGACCACCCGGGTGGTCCTTCGGATTCTATAAGTCGGCGCGCGACGGGCGGCAAAACCGGTGTCCGCTTTTGCCTGTCGCGCCCCTAGGCCTTGGCGCCCTTGCGGCCCGGCTTGTGGGCCGGGTCGGCGAGCGCCCTCTTTTCATCGAGAGGCCACCGCGGGCGGGCCACGGCGTCGATGTCGGAGACCCAACCCTTTTGCAACCGTTCCGCTCCCGCCAGGGCGATCATCGCCGCATTGTCGGTGCAATAGGCCATGGGCGGGGCGAGGAAGGCGAATCCGTTCTTCTCTGACGTCGCTTCAAGGGTGGCGCGGACGGTCCGGTTGGCGGCCACGCCACCGGCCACGACGAACAGCCGGTGGTCGTGACGCTCCGCATAGGCCTTCATGGCGCGGTCGGAGCGGTCGCTGAGCTGGCGCGCGATGGCGGTCTGGACGCCCTCGGCGAGGTCAGCGCGATCCTGTTCCGTTTCGCAGGCGTGGGCCAGGCGGGAGGCGGCGGTCTTCAGGCCCGAAAAGGAGAAATCGCAGTCCTTGCGGCCGAGCAGCGCGCGCGGCAGGTCGAAACGGGCCCCGTCGCCGCCCTGCGCAAGTTTTTCAAGCGCCGGCCCGCCGGGGTAGCCGAGGCCCAGCGCCTTGGCGATCTTGTCGAAGGCCTCGCCGGCGGCGTCGTCGATGGTGGTGCCCAGCCGGGTCATGTCGCCGATGCCGCGCACCTCCAGCAGCTGGCAATGACCGCCGGAGACCAGCAGCAGCAGGAACGGATAGTCGACCCGCGCGCCCAGTCGGGCCGAGACCGCGTGCCCCTCCAGGTGATTGACCGCGATCAGCGGCAGGTCGCGCGCCAAGGCCACGGCCTTGCCGAAGCTCAGGCCCACCATGACGCCCCCGACCAGTCCGGGACCGGCGGTGGCGGCGATTCCGTCGAGGGCGTCGTAGCCGAGACCGGCCTCGTCCATGGCGTGGCGGACGACGCCATCGATCATCTCGACATGGCTGCGGGCGGCGATTTCAGGCACGACGCCGCCATAGGCGGCGTGGTCGTCGATCTGGCTGTGCACCACGGAGGAGAGGACGGTCGCCGCGCCCTCGGGTGTCAGGCGCACTACCGAGGCGGCGGTCTCGTCGCAGCTGGTTTCGAGGCCCAGCACCGTCACCACGCGGTCAGGAGTCGCGGTTGCCCGGCTCGTCTCGCTGCTATAGTCGGCGGACCTGTCCATCGGGTCGAGGTAACGACCCCGACCCCCCGGCGCAACGGCTGTCTCATGGCTCCTCTCGTCCGCATCGGCACGCGCCGCTCCAAACTGGCCCTGACCCAGTCGGGCATGATGCAGCGCGCCATCGGCAGGGCGCTGGGCGTCGCCGACGCCGATCTGGCTGAGGCGGTGCCGCTGGTGGAGATCGTCACCACCGGCGACCGGGTGCAGGACCGCCGCCTGATGGAGATCGGCGGCAAGGCGCTGTTCACGAAGGAGATCGAGGAGGCGCTGCTGGCGGGCCGCGTCGACGTCGCCGTGCATTCGATGAAGGACGTGCCGGCCGAGCAGCCGGACGGGCTGTGCATCGCCGCCGTTCCGCCGCGCGAGGATCCGCGCGACGCCTTCGTCAGCGAGGCCTTCGGGACGTTCGGCGAACTGCCGGCGGGCGCCCGGCTGGGCACGGCGTCGCTGCGGCGGCAGGCCCAGGCGCTGGCCCTGCGGCCGGATCTGCAGATCGAGATGCTGCGCGGCAATGTCGACACCCGGCTTCGCAAGCTGGCCGAGGGCGAGTTCGACGCCATCCTGCTGGCCGTTTCTGGCCTCAACCGGCTGGGATTCGAGGCGGTGATCCGCGAGCGGCTGGCGCTCGACGAGTTCCTGCCGGCGCCCGGGCAGGGCGCGCTGGCGTTGCAGACCCGGGTTGGCGACCGCGAGGCGGCCTGGGCCGCGGCCCTGGACGATCCGGCGACGGCGCTGGCCGTGGCGGCCGAGCGGGGGGCCATGACGGCGCTGGAGGGGTCGTGCCGCACGGCCATCGGCGCCCATGCCGGGATCGCCGCCGGGCGGCTGCGGCTGACAACGGAGATGCTGGCCCCCGACGGCTCTGCGCGCTGGCGGCGGGCGGGCGAGATCGACATCGATGCGCCGGACGCGATGGCGCAGGCCAGCGCCCTTGGCCTGCGTCTGGGCGTCGAGGTGCAGGCGGCGGCGGGCGACCAGCGAGTCCACCCCTGAGCCCGATCCGCCGCGTATGGATCACCCGCGCCGAGCCGGGCGCCGCCCGCACCGCCGCCCGGCTGGAGGGGTTCGGTTTCGAGTCCGTCGTCGCGCCCCTGCTGGCCATCCGGCCGATTTCGCAGGCGGCGCCCGACCTGACCGGGATCGGGGCGCTGGCCTTCACCAGCCGCAACGGGGTCGCGGCCTTCACGGCGCTGTCCGCGGCGCGCGACCTTCCGGTGTTCACGGTCGGGGACGCCACGGCGGAGGCCGCGCGTGCCGCGGGGTTCGCCGCGGTGCGATCTGCGGCGGGTGCGCTGGACGACCTCGCGCGTCTGCTGGCGGCTGAGGCTCCCGGTCCGGTGCTGGCCCCGGGAGCGCTCGAGCCGGCCGGCGACCTGGCGGCGCTGCTGGCCGGACGGCTCGAGGTGCGCGCCCTGCCGGTCTACGAGGCGGTCGGAACGGGGGCCGGCGCGCCCGACGACTTCGACGCCGTGCTGGTCCACTCCCCCCGCGGCGGCCGCGCCCTGGCGGCGCTGGGGCCGTTCGCCGGGCAGGCCGCGGTGGCGATTTCGGCAGCGGCCGCCGCGCCGCTGGGCGGAGACTCCGGCCTGGATATCCGCATCGCCGCGCGTCCGGATGAAGCGGCGCTGCTCGAGGCGCTTGGCAAGCCCGCGCCCCGCGTATAAAGAGCGCCTCTCGCGCGGGCGGACATCCCCCGCAGCGTCCAAGGCCGCTTTAGCTCAGCTGGTAGAGCATCGCATTCGTAATGCGGGGGTCAGGTGTTCGAGTCACCTAAGCGGCACCACCTTTCCAGACATTCGAATCGGCCGGGGCGGTCCGCCGGGGACCCGCGCCAAACTTGACGTAACGACACTGGACGACGCCGTTCGCACGCCGTAGCTATTTCGCTCGTACCGGGAGCGTAGAATGTCGCAGCGCCTCAGCGCCCGCCAGGAAGAATGTCTGAGGCTTACGGCCTTTCTGACCGACAAGGAGATCGCCGCCCGGATCGGCCTGTCGGAAGCCACCGTCAAGAAGCATGTGCACGAGGCCTGCCGCCGGATGGGAGTCAACCGGCGCAAGGCGGCGCTGGCCCTGCTGGAACGAAACGTACCAGGGCCGAAAGACCCCATTGGCGACGACCCCCGTTCGCCTGTTGATGCCTCCTTCGACAGGGAGTCAGACCATGGCATCGAACAGCCCGCCGCTTCCCCACTGGACGTGGGACGATCTGGAGGCCGCGCTGGACAGGTTCAGCCCGATGGGACGGAACGATCCCGTGCGCAGCCATCTGCTGAGGGGACTCGCGGACGACGCCCAAAGGGCGGAGCCGAGGGAGCTGTTGCAGCAGGTGCTGAGCGCGGGTTGGGTGATGGCCCAGGTGGGAGCCCAGAGCGGCTCGATGGGCGGCGCCTCGGCTATCGCCCCCCGCCACGCAGCTGGGTCGTCCGCCTCCTGATCCTGCTCGTCATCGTCGTGGTGACGGCGGTGATGCTCAAGGCTGTGGCAGACCTGATCCTCGCCTATGCGGGGCAGGCCCAGGAGATCGGGCACGTGACCAGCCCCCAGATCGTGGCGAGCGGCCGCCAGCGCTGACGGTCCGGCGGTCCGCGCGGCGACGGCTGGTGAGCATCGGAGAGACGCGCATAGAAATCCCGCCCTTCATGCTGGCCGGTCATGTGCTGGGCTGGGCGGCCTACGGCGCCGGCTGGCTGCGCGGCGGCCATATCGAGCGCTTCGCGGCCGCGGTGCTGCTGTCGGACTGGGCCTTATCGAGCGTCACCTTCCGCTGGTATGCCGACGGTGTTTCCTGGGGGCTGGCCACGCAGGCCGTCGTGGTGATGGCGATCTTCGTCCGCCTGGCCCTGAGGTCCGACCGGTGGTGGCCGATCGTCGCGGCGGCGGCGCTGGTCCTGATCGTTCTGGTCCACGCCCTGACGATGGTGGCTTCGATAACGCACCCGGCCGCTGTCTCGGCCCGGGTGGGCTTGTGGATGGTCGTCAACACGGCCTTGCTGGCCGGGACAGCCGAGCGCTGGCTGGCCGGGGAGCCGGCGGTCAGCCGTGGTCGGGCGTGGAGTCGCCGCCTGCCGTCCGGCGGGCTCACACCCCGTAACGGGCAATAGCGGGTCTGCGTCATCACGCCCTTCCTTATGGCCCTGCAGTTGATGACCTGGCTGGCGTTCGCCGTCGGCTGGCTGCGCGGCGGCCACACCGAACGCCGGGCGGTGGCGGTGCTGTTCTGGGATCACGCCGTCACCCGCTCCACCGCCGGAATGGCGGGAGCGCACGACATGGTGGCGGTTTCGGAAATCGTCGTCGCCCTGATATTCGCCTGGCTGGCGTTCAGGTCCGAACGGTGGTGGACGCTCGCCGCCTCGGCGGCCCTGATGCTGTGCGTTCTGGTGTTCGTCCTGGAATGGACGACCCTGGAGCTGCCCAGGGACGCCGGCATCTCCGCGCGGCTCGGCCTGTGGTTCTTCATCTATCTGAGCCTCCTCGCCGGGGTCGCGGAGCGCTGGATGGCAGGGGAGCAGGCGGTCAGCCGCGCGGCCGCGTGGCGGCGCCGGCGCAGTGCGTCTTGAACATATAAACATATCTTTATATGTCTGGCGGCCGTTCCCGCGCTCCAGGAGTCCGCCTTGGCCCGTTCGTCCTTCCTGTTCACCTCCGAAAGCGTGTCCGAAGGACATCCCGACAAGGTCGCCGACCAGATTTCCGACGCCATCGTCGACCTGTTCCTGTCCAAGGATCCCGAGGCGCGGGTGGCGTGCGAGACCCTGACCACGACCAACCTGGTCGTCCTCGCCGGAGAGATCCGGGGCAAGGGCATCATGGACGTCGAGGGCAACTGGGCCCCGGGCGTCAAGGACGAGATCGAGGCCACGGTGCGCAAGGTGGTGCGCGACATCGGCTACGAGCAGGACGGCTTCCACTGGGAGAGGCTGACGTTCGAGAACCACCTGCATCCCCAGTCCGTCCACATCGCCCAGGGCGTCGACGCGTCCGGAGACAAGGACGAGGGCGCCGGCGACCAGGGCATCATGTTCGGCTACGCCTCGAACGAGACCCCCGAGCTGATGCCGGCCACGCTGCAGTACAGCCACAACATCCTCAGGAAGCTGGCCGAGGCCCGGCACTCCGGCAAGGAGCCGAAACTGGAGCCTGACGCCAAGAGCCAGGTCACCCTCTATTACGAGAACGGCAAGCCGGTGCGGGCGACCTCGATCGTGCTGTCGACCCAGCACGCGCCGGGCCTGTCGTCCGACGATGTGGCGGCGATCGTGAAGCCCTACATCCGCGAGGTGCTGCCCGAGGGCTTCATCACCAACGAGACCGAGTGGCACATCAACCCGACCGGATCGTTCGAGATCGGCGGGCCCGACGGCGACGCCGGGGTGACGGGGCGCAAGATCATTGTCGATACCTACGGCGGCGCGGCCCCGCACGGCGGCGGCGCCTTCTCGGGCAAGGATCCGACCAAGGTCGACCGCTCGGCCGCCTACGCCGCCCGCTATCTGGCCAAGAACGTGGTGGCCGCCGGCCTCGCCGACCGCTGCACCATCCAGCTGAGCTACGCCATCGGCGTGTCGCACCCGCTGTCGGTGCACGTCGACCTGCACGGCACCGGCAAGATCGACCCGGCGATCCTCGAGACCGAGCTGCCGAAGATGATCGGCGGGGCCACGCCGCGAGCGATCCGCGAGCATCTGGGGCTGAACCGGCCGATCTACGCGCGCACCGCCGCCTACGGCCATTTCGGCCGCGCGCCGGACGCCGACGGCGGCTTCTCGTGGGAGCGGACCGATCTGGTCGACCGGCTGAAGGCGCTCGTCTGACCTGCCCGCTGATTTGACCTTGACGTCGAACTTCGTTTGGCGGCCTGATCGGGGCTCGTCTCAGGGAGATCGGACGTGAAGACCCCGCTACTGATTCTGGCCCTGACGGCTGTCGCCCTGCCGTCTGGCGCCTGGGCGCAGAGCCCCGCCGACCGGATGCAGAACCACAACACCTTCGAGCGCCTGGGCGACAACATCCGGCTGCAGGGCCTGGAGCAGCAGCAGGACGCCTGGCGGGAGAGCCGCAATCCGCGCGTCGTGCGCCGCGCCGAGGAGGCGGCGGCGCTGATCAACAACGGCGACTGCGACGGCGCCCGCGCGCTGGCGAGGCGCGCCAACGACCAGCGGCTGCTGGCGGGGATCAACCGGGCCTGCGAGACGGAAGCCGCCGCCGCGTCCGCCGCCCCGGCTCCCGCTGCCGCCCCGAACTGATCCGCCTGTCGCTGGCGACATCGGCCGCGCGGACGGCTATAGGCCCGCGCATGTCCGCCTCCACCACCCCGACCCGGGGCCCGCTCCGTTCGTTCGGCCGCATCAAGTCACGCGCGCTGAAGCCGCGGCAGGCGGCGCTGTTCGACACCCTTCTGCCCGAGATCGCAGTGCCCGATCCGGCGGCGGGGCCGATCGATCCGGCGGCGCTGATGCCCGGTGCGAAGGCGGTGTGGCTGGAGATCGGCTTCGGCGGCGGCGAGCATCTGGCCGAGCAGGCGGCGCGCCATCCCGAGGCGCTGATGATCGGCTGCGAGCCCTTCCTGAACGGGGTCGGCTCGGCCCTGCGTCACATCGACGAGCGCGGCCTGAAGAACGTCCGCCTGCACGCCGACGACGCGCGCGCGGTGATGGCCGCCCTCCCGGACGCCTCTCTGGACCGGATCATGATCCTGTTCCCCGACCCCTGGCACAAGGCGCGGCACAACAAGAGGCGGCTGGTGCAGGACGAACTGGCCGTGGAGATCGTGCGTCTGCTCAAGGCCGGCGGCCGGCTGCGCTTCGTCACCGACTGGAAGGACTATGCGGACTGGGCGCTGGAGCGGTTCGAGCGCACGCCGGGGCTGGAATGGACGGCGGACCGTGCCGACGACTGGCGTGAGGCGCCGGCCGACCATGTGGTCACCCGCTACGAAGAGAAGAAGCTGGGGGACACCGCGCCAGTCTTCCTCGATTTCGTTCGCCGCTAGACCTCGCCGGCCGCAAACGCGCGCAGGAAGGCGAGCTGTTCGTCGGTCTCGGGCACCGGGCGGCCGCGGGCGCGGCCGACGCGCAGCACGGCCTCGTCGACGTTCATCCCTCCCGCGATCAGGGCGCTGATGGCAAGCGACGGGGCGCGGCCGAGCCCCGCGTGGCAGTGCACGACCAGCGCCTGTCCCGCCCTCAGCCGGCGATCCATGGCGTGGGCGACGCGGCGGTAGTGTGCGATGTTTACGGGCAAACCGTGGTCCACGACCGGGAAGTTGTAGAAGCCGACGCCGCGCCGCTCGCAGACCGCGGCTTTCTCGGCCAGGCCCAGCCTCGCCGCCTCGTCGGGTTCGAGCAGGCTGACGACATGGTCGACCATGCCGTGGCCCTACTTTTCGATCTGTCCGTTGAGGGCTTCGCCGCCGTCGGGCTTGCGCGACACCCCGAGGCGGCCGGGCGTGTCGAGACCAATCCAGTAGACTTTCATCGCGGACTGTTCTGGCGGGCTGTGACGGCGTTGGCGATGTGTCGGAGATGTTCGCGACGCCCTGGGGGTATCGGGGGGCTGACAAACCCCGTTCACGGGTCTATATGCCCCCTCACATCGTTAGACCGGCGTCCAACGGCGCCGTTTGAAGCGGCGGCCCCGGAGGCCAGCCGCTTTTGTTTTGTCCGGGACCCAATCTTGAAGGCCAAGACCGTCGAAGACCGCGCTCTGCTGGAGCTGATCGAACCCGTGGCGGAAAGCCTGGGCCTCGACGTCGTGCGCGTGCGGCTGATGGGCGGCACTCTGCGCCGGCGGCTGCAGATCATGGCCGAGCGGCCCAGCGACCACGACATCGCGGTCGAAGAATGCGCCCGCCTGAGCCGCGCCGTGTCCGAGGTGCTGGACGCCGCCGATCCGATCAGCGGCGAATACCTGCTGGAAGTGTCTTCGCCGGGGATCGATCGTCCTCTAACCCGCCAGAGCGACTTCGACCTGTTCGAGGGTCACGAGGCGCGGCTGGAGACCGATCGCATGATCGAGGGGCGGAAACGCTTCAAGGGAACGCTCGCCGGGACCGAGGGCGAGAACATCGCGATCGATCTGGAGGGTGAAGAAGACACCGCCCTGATCCCCTTCGACTGGCTGGTCGACGCCAAGCTGGTGCTGACCGACGAACTGATGAAGGCGGGCGCCGAGAAGCGCGCCGCCCGCAACGACAACAACACTGAGACCGAGGACTAAGAGCATGGCTGTCGCCGGCGTTTCCGCGAACCGACTCGAACTGCTGCAGATCGCCGACGCGGTCGCGCGCGAGAAGAACATCGACAAGGAGATCGTGGTCGAGGCGATCGAGGAGGCGATCCAGAAGGGCGCCAAGTCGCGTTACGGCGCCCATCATGACATCCGCGCCAAGATCGACATCAAGTCGGGCGAGCTGGCCCTGACCCGTCACGTCACCGTGGTCGAGGACGACTGGCAGCCGGAAGACGAGCTGGAGGAGTTCAACGACAGCGCCATGGTGCGCCTGAAGGACGCCCTGAAGCGCGACCCTGAGGCCTTCGTAGGCAAGGAATACATCGAAAACCTGCCGCCTTTCGAGTTCGGCCGGGTCCAGACCCAGATGGCCCGCCAGGTGGTCATGGGCAAGGTTCGCGACGCCGAGCGCGCCAACCAGTACGAGGAGTTCAAGGACCGCGTCGGCGAAATCGTCAACGGCACGGTCAAGCGGGTCGAATACGGCAACACCGTCGTCGACCTGGGTCGCGGCGAAGGCATCATGCGCCGCAACGATTCGATCCCGCGCGAGGTGTTCAACATCGGCGACCGGATCCGCACCTACATCTACGACGTGCGCCCGGAGGCCAAGGGGCCGCAGGTCATGCTCAGCCGCGCGCACCCCGGCTTCATGGCCAAGCTGTTCGCCCAGGAAGTGCCCGAGGTCTACGACGGCGTGATCGAGATCCGCGCTGCCGCCCGCGACCCGGGCTCGCGCGCCAAGATGGCCGTACTGTCCAATGATTCCTCGATCGACCCGGTTGGGGCCTGCGTCGGCATGCGCGGCTCGCGCGTCCAGGCGGTGGTCGCCGAGCTGCAGGGCGAGAAGATCGACATCATCCAGTGGAACGCCGACGAGCCGACCTTCATCGTCAACGCCCTCGCCCCGGCCGAAGTGTCGAAGGTGGTGCTGGACGAGGAAGCCGACCGCGTCGAGGTGGTGGTGCCCGACGAACAGCTGTCGCTGGCCATCGGCCGCCGCGGCCAGAACGTCCGCCTCGCTTCACAGCTGACCGGATGGCAGATCGACATCATCACCGAGTCGCAGGACTCCGAGCGTCGCCAGCGGGAGTTCGCCGAGCGCACCGCCCTGTTCCAGGAAGCCCTGGATGTGGACGAGGTCATCGCCCAGCTGCTGGTCACCGAAGGTTTCGCCACGGTCGAGGACCTCGCCTTTGTCGAGCCTTACGAAATTTCGGACATCGAAGGCTTCGACGAGGATACGGCGGAAGAACTGCAGGCCCGCGCCCGTGACTACCTGGATCGTCAGGCCGCCATTCTCGATGCGAAGCGCAAGGAACTGGGTGTCGAGGACGCCGTGCTGGACGTGCCGGGCGTGACGCTTCAGATCGCCGTCGCCCTGGGCGAGGGCGGCGTGAAGACCGTCGAGGACCTGGCCGACCTGGCCACCGACGAAATCCGCGGCGGCTACGAGGTCAAGAATGGCGAGCGGGTCAAGGTTCCGGGCGTTCTGGAAAGCTTCAACCTCGCCCAGGAAGAGGCCGAGATGCTGATCCTGCAAGCGCGCGTGGCGGCCGGCTGGATCGATGCCTCGGAACTGCCGCAGCCGGAGCCTGAACCGGAATATGAGGACGAAGGCGAATACGACGCCGAGGCCGTCTTCGCCGCGCCTGACGGCGAGGGCGAGGATGAGGCGGCGCCGGAAGACGGCGAAGACGAGGTCCCCGCCGGGGACTCCGAACAGCCCGAAAACGCGTGATGGGAGACCGGGCCGTTCATGGGGTTGCGCGACGCGACGATCGATAGGGAACGCCGGGACCTGGTCACCCACCAGGTCATGGATGAATCTCGCCTGATCCGCTTCGTCGCCGCTCCCGACGGCTCGGTCGCTCCCGACCTGGCGCGCAAGCTGCCGGGCCGTGGCCTGTGGGTCGCCGCCGACCGCGCCTCGATCGAGGCGGCGGTGAAGAAGAACCTGTTCTCGCGCGCGGCCAAGGCCCCGCTGAGGCCGTCTGCCGACCTGCCCGATCTGGTGGAAAGCCTGCTGTTCCGGCGCTGCCTGGACCAGCTGGGGCTTGCCCGGCGCGAGGGCGTGCTTATCTCTGGCTTCGAAAAGGCGGCCGCCGCGATCCGATCGGGCAAGGCCGCGTGGATCGTCGAGGCCGCTGACGGGTCCGCCGACGGACGGGGCAAGCTGCTTTCCCTCGCGAAACACCAGACTCCGCCCCCGAAAGTCTGCGGCGCCTTCACGGCGGACGATTTGAGTTTGGCCCTCGGGCTGGAAAATGCGATACACGCCGTCCTGCTTGAGGGCGGGCGGGCCGATCGCTGGACCTTCGAGGTCGAACGACTGGCGGGATTTCGACCGCTTCTGCCCCCGGAGTGGGGCGAGAGGCCGGCTGAGGACCCGGACAAGGATTTGAGCGGGCGGGGTTCTGCTCCCTGATGAGGGGGCGGGGCGCCGCGCGACTTTTTGTGTTTGAACGAGACGGGGGCGGATATCCCGCCCTCCCGAGTAAAGCGACCGGATGACTGACGAGAACGACAAGACCAACGACGGCCCGCAGACCCCGACCGGGACTCCGTCCCAGACGGGACCGCGCGCGCCCCTGAGCCTGAAGCCCCGACAGGCGGGATCGGTCTCGACCGGCACCGTGCGCCAGAGCTTCAGCCACGGCCGCACCAAGACCGTGGTGGTCGAAACCAAGCGCCGCGTCGGCGCGGTCCCCGGGCACCAGCGCCCGCAGGGCTTCGATGTCGCGCGTCCGAAGACGGAGGCGCCCGCCGCCCCTCGTCCGGCCGCCCCGACCCGCGAGGCCGGCGGTCTTTCCGCGTCCGAGCAGGAGGCCCGCCGCCGCGCCATCGAACTGGCCACCCGCCAGCAGGCCGAACGCGAGCGCGCCGCCGCCGAGGAACGCGCCCGCCGCGACGCCGCCGCCCGCGAGCAGGCCGCCGCCGCCGACAAGGCCGCCAGCGCCGCCCAGGCGGAGGCCGCCGCCGCCCGCGCCGCCGCCGAGGCCGCCCGCGCCGAGGCCGCCAAGCTGGCTGCCGCGGCTCCGGTCAAGGCGCCCGTCAAGACTGCGGCCCCCGCCGCCCCGACGAAGGCGTCCGAACCGGCCCCGACCGCCGCTCCGGCTCCGACGGAGGCCGCCGCGCCGCCCGCCGCGCCCGCGCGTCCCGCCCCGCCGGCGCGCCCGGTGGTCAATTTCGGTCAGCGCGCGCCCAAGCCGCAGGCCCCCGGCCGCGCTGCCGCGGAACGTCCCGCCTTCGGCGGCCGCTCGGCGCGCGAAGCCGCCATGGGCGGCGGCGAACGCAACTACGCCGAGCGTCCGCAGGCCGCGGGCCGTCCGCAGGGCGGCGCGTCCCGCCCGGCCGAACCCGTTCGCTACTCGGCCCTGAACCCGCGCCCGGCCCCCGGCGCCGCCCGTCCCGGTCCGCGCACCGGCCCTGCCGGCCGTCCGGCCCCGAACGCCCCGCCGGCGACACCCGACGTCGCCCGTCCCGTGCGCGCCGGTTTCGGCCGCCCCGCGGGCAGCAAGGCCGAGGAGGACCGCGACAAGCGCTTCTCGGACGCCGGTCCCGGCAAGGCCGTCAGCCGCACGCGCGGCGAGCCCAAGCGCCGCGAAGGCCGCCTGACCATCCAGGCCGTGGCCGGTGGCGACGAGGACGCCGCCGAACGGATGCGCTCGCTCGCCTCGGTCCGCCGGGCCCGTGAACGGGAGAAGGAAAAGCGCAAGGGCGGCTCGACCGACGCGCCGAACCGTCCGCGCGAGGTGGTTATTCCCGACGTCATCACCGTGCAGGAACTGTCCAACCGGATGGCCGTGCGCGGCGTCGACATCATCAAATTCCTGATGCGTCAGGGCCTGATGATGAAGATCAACGACGTTATCGACACCGACACCGCCGAACTGGTGGCCGACGAGTTCGGCATGGCCGTCAAGCGCGTTTCGGAATCCGACATCGAGACGGGCTTCCTGTCCGACGCCATCGACGACGAGGCGACCACGCCGCGCGCGCCGGTGGTGGCCATCATGGGCCACGTCGACCACGGCAAGACCTCGCTGCTCGACGCGCTGCGCACCACGGATGTGGCGGCGGGCGAGGCCGGAGGCATCACCCAGCACATCGGCGCCTATCAGGTGCGCCTGGAAGACGGCCAGCGGGTCACCTTCCTCGATACGCCCGGCCACGCGGCGTTCAGCGCCATGCGGGCGCGCGGCGCCAATGTGACGGACATCGTGGTCCTGGTCGTGGCCGCCGACGACGGCGTCATGCCCCAGACCATCGAGGCCATCCAGCACGCCAAGGCGGCCAACGCCCCGATCATCGTGGCGGTCAACAAGATCGACAAGCCGGACGCCAATCCGCAGAAGGTCGTCAACGAACTGCTGCAGTACGAGGTCATCTCGGAAAGCCTGGGCGGTGACGTCCAGATCATCGAGGTGTCGGCCAAGGAGCGGACCAACCTCAATGGCCTGATCGACGCCATCCTGCTGCAGGCCGAGGTCATGGACCTGAAGGCCGATCCGGAGCGCACCTCGGAAGGCGTGGTCATCGAGGCCAAGCTGGACAAGGGCCGCGGTCCGGTCGCGACCGTCTTGGTCAAGCGCGGCACCCTGAAGCGCGGCGACATCGTCGTGGCCGGCTCGGCCTGGGGCAAGGTTCGCGCCCTTCTGGACGAACGCAACGCCCAGCTCACCGAGGCCGGTCCTTCGGTTCCGGTCGAGATTCTCGGCCTCGACGAGGCGCCGTCTCCGGGCGAACCTTTCGCCGTGGTCGAGAGCGAGGCCCGCGCCCGCGAGCTGACCGAATATCGCGCCCGCGTGAAGCGCGAGAAGGCCACCGGCGGGGTCAACCAGGTCTCGCTGGTCGACATGATGTCGAAACTGCAGTCCAAGAAGGTCTCGGAACTGCCCGTGGTCATCAAGGCCGACGTGCAGGGTTCGGCGGAAGCCATCGTCGGCTCGCTCGAGAAGATGGGCAATGAGGAGGTCCGCGCGCGCACCGTCATGTCGGGCGCCGGCGGCATCACCGAGAGCGACGTTCAGCTGGCCAAGTCGGCCGGTGCGCCGATCCTCGGCTTCAACGTCCGCGCCTCGAAACAGGCCCGAGATCTGGCCGAGCGCGAGGGCGTGGAGATCCGCTACTACTCGATCATCTACGACCTGCTCGACGACATGAAGGGCGTGCTCTCGGGCATGCTGGCGCCGCTGCAGCGCGAAACCTTCCTGGGCAACGCCCAGGTGCTGCAGGTGTTCGACATCTCCAAGACCGGCAAGATCGCCGGCTGCCGGGTGTCGGAAGGCGTGGTCCGCAAGGGCGCCAAGGTCCGCATCATCCGCGACGACGTGGTGGTGCTGGAGCTCGGCACGCTCACCACGCTCAAGCGCTTCAAGGACGAGGTCAACGAAGTCCCGTCGGGCCAGGAGTGCGGCATGCATTTCCAGGGCTTCCAGGATATCAAGGCCGGCGACTACATCGAGTGCTTCACGGTCGAAGAGATCAAGCGCACGCTGGACTAGGAGAACGGCGGCGGGAACCCGCCGCCGTTTCGCCGCATCCGTCACGGATCAACGTTTCATGCGCCGTCTCCTGATCCCCATCCTCGCCCTGCTCTCCGTCGCCGGACCGGCCGTGGCAGAGACCCGCTACCTGGCCTATGACGCCGCCGACCGGGTGACGCAGGCTCTGACGCGCGGCGTGACGCTGGAGGCGGATCGGGGCCTGTTCGGCGGCATCAGCGTGCGGCGGATCATCTCCACGTCGCAGCGCGGCGCGGCGGACATCCGGCGGGGTGGTCCGGATGCGGTGCGCCGCGCGCTGCCGGCTGGATCGACCGAAAGCGCGATCTATCACATCGCGCCGGAGGGCGACGGCCGCGGACTGTCGCGCGCCCTGTGCCCGGGATCGGACGACGCCTGGCTGGTGCTCGGCCGGGTCCGGCTCGGCCGGCCGCTGACCCTGCATGCCGTTGGCCGCTGGCCGGACGGGGCCTATCGCCACTGCGTCCAGCTCTCCTATGCGTGGCGCGGCGAGTGGTCGATGCCGCCCGCGCAGGCCGTCGACGACTCCGGCGCCCCTGTCGGGCGATAGGCGTTCACCTCGCCTCCGACCCTCGCTAGGGTCGCGGCCATGACCGCCGCAACGGCCCGCCGCTCCCAGACCGCGATGAAACGCCTCGCCGGCGCTCTGTCGTTCGTCTGCCTGGTGCTGTTCCTGATAGCCATTGAGCAGAGGCACACGGTGGCCGCCTGGGAAGCACTTCGTGACGAGGCCGCGCCCGCCGCGAGGCGGTTGGCGGCCTGGGTCGCCGGTCTTCCCTCCGGGGCCGGTGACGGATTCGAGGGCCTGAAGACTGCGATCCGGGGCGAGGACCGGCCGCTCGCCGCCGTCGCCGGTTCCGCCGCCATCCTGCGTGGGGAATACGGTCCCGCCGATGAGTCAACGCGGGAGGCTGCCGGGTCGCTGACCGTCATCGGGGCCGAACTCCGCTTTGAAAATGGCGACAGCCTGCGCACCCGCCCGCTTCGCATCGCCTTTGGTCGGGAGTCCTTCGCGCCTCGCCAGACCTTCGCCGCCCGTCTCGACGCCCCCGCCGACGCCCAGATCGAACTGCGCGCCGTCGTTCCATCCGGGCGGGGGCAGGGCCACGTCCCGCTCAACCTGTGCGGGGGAGGGCCGGCCGGCGTGGCCGCCCTGCTGCATCGCGGTTCGCGGGTCGATCTGATGCTGTTCCGTCCCGGGTTTGTGATCGACGGCGAGACCCCGCCGTCCGCCCTGTGCGGGGTGTGGAGCTTCGCCGCCCGATGAAGCGCCCGAAGAGACATAGGACGCGCACCGGGCTGGGGCTGCTCGTCGGCGCGGCCCTCGTCGGCCTGGTCGCCGCGCTGTGGACCTGGGCCATCCCGGGTGATCCGGCCCGGTGGCGGGCCGCCCGCCGCGAACCGGGAGTCGAACTGCACCTGCTCGACAACGGTTTCCACACCGACCTGGCCGTTCCGCGCGCGGCGCTGGAGGCCCGGCCCGGCCCGCTGGCCGAGGCCGTGCGCAGTCTGCCTGCCGGCGATTGGATCCTGATAGGCTGGGGCGACGCGAAATTCTATGTCGACCAGAGCCCCATCGAGGGGCGGCTGCCGGACGGGGCGCGGGCTTTCTTCCGGCCGGGCAATCCGTCGGTGATCATGCTCGACCCGGCCCAGCGTGATCCGCGCGTGCTGTTCGCCGGGGAGGGCCGCCGCACGTTCCGCCTGACACCGGCTGGTTTCGCGGCCATGGCCGCCCACATCGAGGCCTCGCTCGACGTCTCGTCGGGCGGCCCACGGATCGCCGCCGCCCGCGCGGGGGACGACGCCCGCTTCTTCGCCAGCCGCGAAACCTTCTCGATCGCCCATCTGTGCAACCATTGGACGGCCGGGGTCCTCAACGCAGCCGGCTTGCCGGTCCGGCCGTTCCGCTCGATCGTCTCGTCCGAGCTGATGGCCGCCATCGACCGGGCGGAACTGGACACTGCCGCCCCGCGGGCCTAGACCGCCGGGCTTCGCTTTTCTCAGCCGGGTCCGAGCCCCGGCGGGCGATCAGGAGCAAGCCATGAGCAGCCGCAAACCCAATCAGAAGGCAGGGACCGTCAGTCAGCGCCAGCTGCGCGCGGCCGAGTTGATCCGCCACGCCCTCGTCGACGTCCTGCGTGAGGAGGACATCCACGACCCGGCCCTGAAAGACGTGTCGGTGACGGTCACCGAGGTGCGGCTGTCGCCGGACCTGAAACACGCCACCTGCTTCGTAGAGCCGCTCGGCGCCGGCGTCGACAGCGCCCCCGTCGCCGGTCATGTCGACGAGATCATCAAGGCGCTGAATGCCCACGCCAAATTTCTGCGTGGCGTGCTGGGACGGCGGATCGACATGCGTTTCACGCCCGACCTGCGCTTCCGCCACGACGAGAGCTTCGCTGCGGCTGAACGACTGAACCGCCTGCTCGACGATCCGCGGGTGCAGGCGGACATCGCCAAGCCCGACGCCGACGACCTCTGATGGGCCGCCGCAAGAAGGGCGACGCCATCAACGGCTGGGTCTGCCTCGACAAGCCGCTTGAGATGGGCTCGACCGAGGCCGTGTCGAAGGTGCGCCGGCTGTTCAACGCCCAGAAAGCGGGCCATGCCGGGACACTCGATCCGCTGGCGTCGGGCATACTGCCCATCGCCCTGGGCGAGGCGACCAAGACCGTGCCGTTCATGATGGACGCCGAGAAGGTCTATCGCTTCACCATCAACTGGGGGATCTCGACCGACAGCCTCGACCGGGAGGGCGAGATCGTCGCCCGATCGGACGTGCGGCCCTCCGTCGAGGCGGTGCGCGCCGCGCTGGAGGCGTTCGTCGGCGAGATCGATCAGGTCCCGCCGCAGTATTCGGCGATCAAGGTCGATGGCCAACGCGCCTACGACCTGGCGCGAGACGGGGCCGAGTTCGAACTGGCGTCGCGCCCGGTGACCATCCACGAGGCTGCGGTCACCGACGCTCCGGACGCCGATCATGTCGAGCTGACTATCCGCACCGGCAAGGGCGTCTATGTGCGCTCGCTGGCCCGCGATCTGGCCGCGGCCCTGGGCGCCGAGGGGCATGTTTCGGCGCTGCGCCGCGAGCGGGTCGGGCCGTTCTCGACGGAAAACGCCGTCACGCTGGATTTCCTGACCGATCTGGTGCATAGGGACGCCGCCTCGGAAGGCTTGCTTCCCGTCGCGACCGCCCTGGACGACATCCCGGAGCTGGCCGTGACGGATCAGGACGCCTTCTCGCTTCGGCAGGGACGGCCGATCGTTCTGCTCCCCAGACAGGTCGAAACGCTCAAGAGCCGCCTTCGGGAGGGCTCGAGAACCGTTTCAGCCTTTCAGGGCCAGACCCTCGTCGCTCTCGGTCAGTTGCGGGCCGGCCGGCTAGAACCCGACCGCGTTTTCAATCTCCCCTGAATGCAGGGGACTCCAGCATGGAGCTACCCGATGTCGATTACTGCTGAACGCAAGCACGAAGTCATCGCCGACAACGCCCGCAGCGAAGCGGACACCGGTTCGGCCGAGGTCCAGGTCGCGATCCTTTCGGAACGCATCGCCAACCTCACCGAACACTTCAAGACGCACAAGAAGGACAACCACTCGCGCCGCGGCCTGCTCAAGATGGTCTCGCAGCGCCGTCGCCTTCTTGACCACCTGTCGAAGGTCGATCGCGAGCGCTACACGGCGCTGATCACCAAGCTGAACCTGCGCCGCTAAGGGGCGCCGGGAACGGGCGGAAGAGTTTTTCGAGGCGCGGGCCATGTCCGCGCCTCGTTCCGCATCCAGAACCACCCGTGCGCCGCGGGATTATCCGGCGCAGACGCGAGGGCTGAACACCGGTCCTCAACCACTCCCGGGCGTTTCGCGATGGCGCGGACGTCCATGGACCGAAGGACTGAACGCCCGACGCTCCACCCACTGATGGGACCCCGCGCGGAATCCGCCCGCGGGATACGAAAGACGAAACATGTTCGATATCAAACGCAAGACGATCGAGTGGGCCGGACGCCCGCTGACGCTGGAGACGGGCCGCATCGCCCGTCAGGCCGACGGCGCCGTGCTGGCGACCTACGGCGAGACCGTGGTCCTGGCCACCGTCGTCTACGGCCGCGCGCCCAAGCCGGGCCTGGATTTCTTCCCGCTGACCGTCAACTACCAGGAAAAGACCTTCGCCGCCGGCAAGATTCCGGGCGGCTATTTCAAGCGTGAAGGCCGTCCGACCGAGAAGGAGACCTTGGTCTCCCGTCTGATCGACCGCCCGATCCGCCCGCTGTTCGTCAAGGGCTTCAAGAACGAGACCCAGGTCATCGTCACCGTCCTCCAGCATGACATGGAGAACGACCCCGATGTGCTGGGCATGATCGCCGCCTCGGCCGCCCTGACCATATCGGGCGTGCCCTTCATGGGCCCGATCGGCTCGGCCCGCGTCGGCTACATCGACGGCGAGCTGGTGCTCAACCCCACCCTCGACCAGATGCCCGACAGCCAGCTCGACCTCGTCGTCGCCGGCACCCAGGACGCACTGATGATGGTCGAATCCGAGGCCAAGGAGCTGTCGGAAGAGATCATGCTCAACGCCCTGATGTTTGCGCATCGCGGCATGCAGCCGGTGATCGACGCGATCATCGACCTGGCCGAGCACGCCGCCAAGGAGCCGTTCGACTTCCAGCCTGACGACGTCTCGGACGTGGTCGCCTCGATCCAGAAGCTGGTCGGCGAGGACATCAAGGCCGCCTACACTCACGTGGGCAAGTACGACCGCCGCTCGGGCGTCGACGTGGCCAAGAAGAAGGCCGCCGAAGCCCTGGTGAAGACGGACGAGAAGCCGGACGGCGTCGACGCCTCCAAGTTCGCCACGGCGTTCAAGGAATGCGAGGCCCACGTCCTGCGTCGCGACATCATCGAGAACGGTCACCGGGTCGATGGCCGCGCCCTCGACAAGGTCCGCCCGATCGTCTCGGAAGTGGGCGTCTTCCCGCGCACCCACGGCTCGGCCCTGTTCACCCGCGGTGAAACCCAGGCCATCGTCGTCGCCACGCTCGGCACCGGCGAGGACGAGCAGTACGTCGACGCCCTGAGCGGGACGTACAAGGAGAAGTTCCTGCTTCACTACAACTTCCCTCCCTATTCGGTCGGCGAGACCGGGCGGATGGGCGGCGCTGGCCGTCGGGAAATCGGTCACGGCAAGCTGGCCTGGCGGGCGATCCGTCCGATGCTGCCGTCGTCGGAGGAATTCCCCTACACCATCCGTCTGGTGTCGGAGATCACCGAGTCCAACGGCTCCTCGTCGATGGCCACGGTCTGCGGTTCGTCGCTGGCCCTGATGGACGCCGGTGTGCCGCTGAAGCGTCCGGTCTCCGGCATCGCCATGGGCCTGATCCTCGAGCCCTCGGGCGAGTTCGCCATCCTGTCCGATATCCTGGGTGACGAAGATCACCTCGGCGACATGGACTTCAAGGTGGCCGGCACGCGCGAAGGCATCACCAGCCTGCAGATGGACATCAAGGTCGCGGGCATCACCGAAGAAATCATGCGCAAGGCGATCGCCCAGGCTTCGGCCGGCCGCCTGCACATCCTCGACGAGATGGACAAGGCCATGGAGGCGCCGCGCGCCGAACTGGGCGAGTTCGCTCCGAAGATCGAGCAGATCAAGGTCCCGGTCGACAAGATCCGGGACATCATCGGCACCGGCGGCAAGATCATCCGCGAGATCGTCGAAAAGACCGGCGCCAAGATCAACATCGAGGACGACGGCACGGTGAAGATCGCCGCCTCGGAGCAGGAGAAGATCGACGCGGCCAAGAATTGGATCTCGTCGATCGTGTCCGAGCCCGAGCCCGGCATGATCTACACCGGCAAGGTGGTGAAGGTCGTCGACTTCGGCGCCTTCGTGAACTTCTTCGGCGCCAAGGACGGCCTCGTCCACGTGTCGCAGATCTCGATGGAACGCGTCGCCAACCCCGCCGACGTCCTGACCGAAGGCCAGGAAGTGAAGGTGAAGTTCCTCGGCATGGACGACCGCGGCAAGACCAAGCTGTCGATGAAGGTCGTCGATCAGGAGACCGGCGAGGACCTGACCGACAAGATCAACGCCGAGCGCGCCGAGCGCGGCGAGCCCCCGATGTCGGAAGACACCGGCGGCCGTCCGAAGCGCGAAGGCGGCGGCGACCGCGATCGCGGCCGCAGCCGTCGCTAGGCCGCGTCGTCGCTGAATGAAAGAAGGCCCCGGTGCAAACGCCGGGGCCTTTTTCGTCGTCGCCTCAGTCCGGCTTGATCGCCAGCCTCGCCGTCGCCAGGCGAGCGCCCTTGCGCCCGGGTGCGGCGGTCGCCGTGCCGCCCCAGGCCATGGTCGAGGCGGCGGAATAGTTCCACACGGCCGCCAGCAGGGCGCCGGACAGGCCGGCGAGGACGGCGGGGGTGTGCAGGGCGTGAAGGCCCATGCCCACGGACTGGTTGATCAGGGCCCCGCCGGTGCAGGCCGCGTAGAAGGCCAGCAGCCCGCGCCAGAACGCCGGACCCGTCAGCCGCCGGTCGCGGAAGGTCAGCAGGTTGTTGAGGGCGAAATTGCTGGTCATCGCAGCGCCGACAGAAACCGCCTGGGCGGCCCAGTAGTCCGTGCCGGCCGCGACGAGGCCCGCCAGCAGGGCGACATTGACCGCGACCCCGGTCGAGCCGACGGCGCCGAAAAGCACGAAGCGCGCCGACAGCAGGCCGCGCGAGCGCTTCTCGACGAGTTGCGCGCCCAGTTCCGCGATCACCCGGGCGTCGAGCTTGGACTCCCCGGCCAGGCGCGAGCGGAGCATGGTCGGAGTCTCGAACACCTTCGGGGCCCGCCGCCCCGACAGGGCGAGGTCGAGCAGGACCTTGTAGCCGACCGGCGACATGCGCGGCCGGGCCTCGTCCAGCCACTCCCGGCGGAACAGGAACAGGCCAGCCAGCGGGTCCGTGGTCGGCGTTCCGGTCACCACCTGCGCCAGCATGGTGCCGCAGCGGCTGAGCCCGTGGCGGAAGCCCGTCAGCCCGGTGCGCGCCCCCGGCGCGTAGCGGCTGGCCACGGCGATGTCGGCGCCGGAGGCTTCCAGCCCCGCCAGCAGCCGCGGCAGGACGGCGGGATCGTGCTGACCGTCGCCGTCCATCAGGCCCATCACCCGGCCGCGCGCCATGGCCCAGCCGGCCGCCGCGGCGGTGGCGAGTCCGCGCTCCCCCCGCCGGCGCAGCAGGAGGATCCGGCCATCCTCGCGCGCACAGGCGCGGACGGCGTCGGCGGTGCGCTCATCCGTGGAATCGTCGACCACGATGATCTCGGCCCGGACGCCCGCCAGGTGACCGAGCGCCTCGCGCAGCACCGGGCCGATCGACCCGGACTCATCGAGCGTGCAGATCACCAGGGACAGTTCGGGAGCCATCAGGGCCTCGCCATGGAAAGGGTTGAGAGGTTGGACGCATTGGCCCGCGCCGGGTCGGTGGCGGTGGCGCGCCGCACGACGAGGATCAGCAGGGCGAGGATCACCAGCGGCGCGACGGGCAGACCCGCGCCGAGGGCGAGCGGCCGCGCCACGAGCGGCAGGATGAAGGCCCCGACCAGCGCCAGCTTCTCCCACGGACGGAAGCCGTCCCGCATCGCCTCGCGGAACAGCCAGGCCAGCGGAATGGCCAGAAGGGTGAGGTCGTAGTCGAGCAGGAAGGGTGTGGCGAGCAGTGTCGCGCCGGCCAGCACCGCGCCGCGGGCTGCGTCCGCCGCCCGGCGCGTGATCCAGAGGGCGGCGACCGCCGCGGCCATGGCGGCCGCCTGCACAGCCCAGGCCAGACCGCCGTCGGCCCCGAGCAGGCGGGCCCCGGCGTAGGCGCTCTGCATCCGGGCGTAGCCAACCAGATCCTGCTCCAGGGCCGCCCGGGCGAGGCCGGTGGTGTCGAGAAAGCCGCGCCAGGCGTCAGGGCCGAAGGCGAGCAGGGAGACGAGGCACAGGCCGACCGCGGTGAGCCCGGCCGCGAAGAAGGCCCGCCAGTTGGCGGTCAGGATCAGGAACAGGGGGACCAGCAGCGCCAGATGCGGCTTGATGACGAGGGCCCCGAAGAGCGCTCCCGCCAGCCAGGGCCGGCGCTGCGCCGTCAGGGCGGCGGCGCCGAACAGGGCGGCCGTCAGGAAGCCGTTCTGGCCATGACCGGCATTCACCAGCACGGCCGGGAAGGCGAGGATCGGAAGCCAGCCGCCGTCCGGCCCCAGCCAGCGCCGGACCACGGCGACCCAGGCCGCCCCGGTGGCCACGAGCCACAGCGCCAGCGAAACCAGATAGGGCGCCAGGGCCAGCGGCAGGCAGAGCAACAGATACGGCGGGGGATAGAAGAAGGCGGCGTATCCGGCCCGCTCTCCGAACAGGGCGGCCTGGGCGGCGCGATGCGCCTCCACGTCCCAAGGCGCGGAGGCCGGGCCCGCGAGGGCCAGCTGCGACGCCGTCCAGAAGCTGGCGAAATCGGTGCCGAGCGCCTTGCCCAAGGGATCGAGCAGGCCCGACGACAGGCCCAAATAGGTCATGGCGATCAGGGCCGAGGCGGCCCCCAGGATCAGCGCATAGGCCCGGGCCCGCTCGGCGCCGAACCAGTCGGCGGTGCGGATCAGGCTCCAGTATCGCTCGGACCGGGGCCCCATGCATCCTCCGCCAGTAGAGGACCAGATGACCCGAAGATGCTTAAGGTCCGATGTGACGACACGGTTGACGGAGGCTTAATCCGGCATCGGCGGACGCCCCTAGCGCGGCGCCCGCTTGGCCAGGATCCGCTGCAGGGTCCGCCGGTGCATGCCCAGCCGCCGGGCGGTCTCGGAGACATTGTGGTCGCACAGTTCGTAGACGCGCTGGATATGCTCCCAGCGGACCCGGTCGGCGCTCATGGGATTGTCGGGCGGCTCGGGGGCTTCCCCCGTGGCCAGCAGGGCCTTGACCACGTCGTCGGCGTCGGCTGGCTTCTGCAGATAGTCGACCGCGCCGGCCTTCACCGCCGCCACGGCGGTGGCGATGGCGCCGTAGCCGGTGAGCATGACGATGCGGCTGTCCTCGCGCTGGTCGCGGATGGCCTCGACGACCTTGAGCCCATTGCCATCCTCAAGCCGCATGTCGAGGACGGCGAAGGCGGGAACGGAGGTGCGCAGCGCCTCGCGGGCCTCGGCCACCGAGGCGGCCGTGGTGACCTCGAAGCCGCGGCTTTCCAGCGCCCGTCCGAGCCGCGTGCGCAGGGCGTTGTCGTCGTCGAGCAGCAGGAGGGTCTTGTCCGCCAGGGCGGCGATCCGGGCTTCAGTTTCGGGCATCGGCGTTCTCCTGCTGGCTCAAGTCGGTAACGGCGGGTCTGCGGTCAAGGTTCAGAAGGAAGGTGCGACATCACGACGGCGGCGCCTCGAGCGCCGGGCGGGGCCAGCGCACCGCGACCCGTGCGCCTTTGGGCTGGCCCTTCTGCGGCGCCGGGCCGCCGTCGCCGGCGCCGACGGACACCCGCCCGCCCGTGCGCTCCAGCAAGGTGCGCGCGATGAAGAAGCCCAAGCCCATGCCGCCCTGACTGGGAGCGATCTTCTCGGCCACCGGCGCCGCCTTCGCGCCCTTCCTTCCCTTGCGGCCGGGCGCGGCGGCGGCGACAGAGGCCGCGATCTGGGCGGCGAGCGCACGGCGCGCCTTACCCTGCGGCCGACTGGTCACATAGGGTTCGCCCAGCCGCGGCAGGATGTCGGGCGGGATGCCCGGTCCGTCGTCGACAACTTCGATCTCGATGAAACCGGCGTCGACCAGCGCCTGGACCCGGACCCGGCTGTTGGCGAAGTCGGCGGCGTTCTCGACAAGGGTCGACAGGCCGTGCACCACCTCGGGCAGACGGCGCACGCGCGGCGCGGCCTCGCCCGACGCGGTGCGCACCTTGACGTCGAAGGCCAGGTCGAAGCCACGGTGCGGCTCGACCACCTCTTCCAGAAGCGCCTTCAGCCCGACCTCGGCGAAGGCGGCCTCGCCCTCCTCCGGCTGTTGCGACAGCTGCTTCAGGATGTCCCGGCAGCGCTCCGCCTGCTGCAGGATCAGGGCTGCGTCCTCGGCGGCGGCGGCATTGCCGGAGGATTCGCGCAGCAGCTCGCGCGCCACCACCTGGATGGTCGCCAGCGGGGTGCCCAACTCGTGCGCCGCCGCCGCCGCCAGGCCGCCCAGCGCCGCCAGCCGCTGCTCGCGCTGCAGAACGTCCTGGGTCGTGGCCAGAGCCAGTTCCAGCTTTTCGGCGTCCGCCGCCACCCGCCATGCGTAGGCGGCGGTGAAGATGACGCCGGTGATCAGGGCCAGGCCGACCCCGAAGCGGTACAGTGCGGGCAGATCCAGCTCGGTCCCGGCCTGCCACGGCAGGGGCATGGAGAAGAAGAACAGACCCACGGTCGCCGCGAGCACCAGCAGCCCCATCAGCGCCGCCTGCCGCCCCGGCAGGGACGCCGCCGCCACCGTCACCGGGGCGACCAGCAGCAGGCAGAAAGGGTTCTGCAGCCCGCCGGTCAGGGCCAGCAGAGCCGACAGCTGCAGGATGTCGAAACCGAGGTGCGCCGCCGTCAACGTCCCGTCGGGGGCGGAGCCGTCGCTGCGACGGAGCCGGGCGGTGGCGTTCAGGTTCATGGCCACGCTCGCGGCGATGACGGCGAGGCAGCCCCACAACGGCAGGCGGAAATGGAACCAGGCCGTGGCGACGGCCACGGTCGCGCTCTGGCCGACGATGGCCATCCAGCGCAGGATCACCAGCGTCCGCAGCGACAGGCCGCGGCTGCGGCGCGGCAGGTTGCGCCAGCCGGCGAAGCGGTGGCCGCCAGCCTCGGGCGGAGACTGCGACGACAGGGGGTCTTGGGTCGGGCTCACGCGTCTTCTATAGACCAGCCGCGCCGGCATGGCGCGTCTTGCCGGGGTCCGCGATGCCACGCCGTTCCATCCTGCTGTTCGCCGCCGCCTGTGCGGTGATCGCCGTGGCGATGCTCGCCGTGACCGTGGTGCTGATCAACCGCCCGGCGGCCGGACCCCAGCCCGGCGAGGTCGTCTCCACGGGCCAGGCCGACGTGGGCGGACCGTTCCAGCTGGTCGATCACAACGGCCGGCCCGTCGACCAGACGATGCTGGAGGGCAAGTGGTCGCTGGTCTTCTTCGGCTTCACCTACTGCCCCGACTTCTGCCCCACCACCCTGGCGGCGCTGGAGGCGACGAGGCAGCGGCTCGGCGACAAGGCGGAGAACCTTCAGATCGTCTTCATCAGCGTCGATCCGGAGCGGGACACACCGCAGGCGCTGAAGGACTATCTGTCCTCCGACGGCTTTCCCGAAGGCGTGATCGGCCTGACCGGCACGCCGGACCAGGTCAGGGCCGCCGCCGACGTCTACCGGGCCTATTACCAGAAGGTCGGCGAGGGCGAGGACTACACCATGAACCACTCGCTGACCGTCTATCTGATGGGGCCGGACGGGAAGTTCCGTACCGCCGTGGCCGAGGAGCTCGGCCCGGAGCGGTCGGCCGCGGTGATCGAGCGGGCGATGGCGCGGGGCTGAGCCGCGCGGCCCAACCTGAGCCGTTCACGACAAACTGATCGCCGATAATCCTTTTGCAGTGCGGCGCGTTCTATGGTGCCCTGCCATATACCGGCGGGGGCCGTCTCAGGACACGCATGCTGTATTCGCTTCACGAGCTCGCCTATCACTCGGCGGCTCCTTTCCGGATCGGGACCCAGCTGGCCCGCGACTTCTGGACCCATCCGCTCAATCCCGCCGCCGATACAGCCCTGGCGCGGACGGCCTACGCCTCGGCCGAACTGTTCGAGAGCGTCACGCGCCGCTACGGCAAGCCGGACTGGGGCCTCGAGGTCGTCACGGTCGATAATCGGCCGGTCCGCACGACCGAGCAGGTGGTCTGGTCCTCGCCGTGGTGCCGGCTGGTGCGGTTCGCCCGCCACGTCGGCGACCTCAAGCGGGCCGCGAAGCCGGTCGCGGCCCCGGCGGTGATGATCGTCGCCCCGCTGTCCGGCCACTACGCCACCCTGCTGCGCGGCACGGTCGAGGCCTTCCTGCAGGACCACGACGTCTATGTCACCGACTGGACCAACGCCCGGCAGGTTCCGATGCTGGAGGGGCGGTTCGACTTCTTCGACTATGTGGATCACATCCGGACCATGCTCGGCGTCGTGGGGCCGCGGGCCCATGTCGTCGGGGTGTGCCAGCCGGGGCCGCCGGTGCTGGCGGCTTGCGCCCTGATGGCCGAGGACAAGGATCCGAACCGGCCCGCCTCCATGACCTTCATGGGCTCGCCGATCGACGCCCGCCTGTCGCCGACGGTGACCAACGAACTGGCCGAGCAGAAGCCTTTCGCCTGGTTCAAATCGAACATGATCCACACCGTGCCGTGGCCCTATCCGGGCTTCGGGCGGCGGGTCTATCCGGGCTTCGTCCAGCTCTACAGCTTCATGTCGATGAACGAGGAGCGGCACCGCGACGCCCACCACGAGTATTTCCAGCACCTCGTCAACGGGGACGGCGACGGCGTCGAGAAGCACGAGGAATTCTACAACGAATACCTGTCGGTGCTCGACCTGACCGAGGAGTTCTATCTCCAGACGATCGACATCGTGTTCCAGCAGCACCTGCTGCCGCGCGGCCTGCTGGAGCATCGCGGGCGCAGGGTCGATCTGGCGAAGATCACGGACATCGGGCTGATGACCGTCGAGGGGGCGAAGGACGATATCTCCGGCGTCGGCCAGACCCAGGCGGCGCATGGCCTGTGCAGCAGCCTGCCCGACGACCGGCGGATGCTCTATGTCCACCCCGAGGTCGGCCACTATGGCGTCTTCAACGGCCGCCGCTTCCGCGACGACATCTATCCGCGGGTGCGCGACTTCATCGCGAAGAACGAGGCGATCTGTGCAGTACCGGAACGGCCAGCGGCTGCCGCCTGACGCCGTCGGCGTCCCGGTCCGGCTGTCGGTCAATCCGCGGGCGCGACGGCTGTCGATCCGCATCGATGGGCGCGCCGGCGAGGCGGTGCTGGTGGCCCCGTCGGAGCGTGGTCTGGCCCAGGCCGTGGCCTTCGCCCGCACGAAGGCGAACTGGATGCGCCAGCGGCTGGCGGAGAGGCCCGAGGGATCGCCGCTCTCTCCCGGCGCAACGGTGGCCCTGTTCGGCCGCCCGACCCGGCTGGCGGCCACCGGGGGGACCGGGGCGGCGCGCCTGACCGAGGACGCAGACGGCCCGCTGATCGTCTCGGGCGGCGAGGGGGAGGCCTTCGCCCGCCGCGTCGAGAACCTGTTCAAGCGGGTGGCGCGCGAGACCCTGCAGGCTCGCACCGACTCGCATCTTCGCGCCCTGGGCCAGCGCCCCGTGAAGATGTCGATCGCTGACCCGAGATCGCGCTGGGGCTCGTGCAGCCCGCACAACCGGACCATCCGCTACAGCTGGCGGGTGATCATGGCGCCGCCCGAGGTGATTGATTACCTGGCCGCCCATGAGGTGGCCCATCTGGTCCACGCCGACCACAGCCCGGCCTACTGGTCAGTGGTGCAGCGCCTCATCGGCGACCACCGCCCCCACCGGAAATGGCTGAGAGACAACGGGCCGGCGCTGCACGCGGTGGGGCGCTGAGCCCCTCTCCTTCGACCCGTGCGGGAGAAGGGATTTCTAGAAGAACAGCGGCTCTGACTTCTTCTCGGGCGGCGAAGTCGGCTGCGGCTGCGGCGCGGGCGGGTCGCGCTGGGGCTGGGGCTGGGTCGGCCGGATCACCGCCGGCTGGTCCCGGCGGGGGGCGGCGGGCTCGCGCTGCGGCGGCGGCGGCTCCAGCAGGGACTCGTCCAGCGGATCGACGGGGTCGTCGCCCGGCGGGTTGTCGCCGAACAGGTCGCCGATACGCCCGATCAGGCTTTCCACCGGGCTGGGCGGCTGCCAGCCTTCCGGCATGGCCGGGCCGTTGGGGATGGCCGGGGCGTTGAGGCGCGGCAGGGCCGCCTCCATGAAGCCGCGCCAGATAGCCGCCGGCGACGAGCCGCCGGTGACGCCGCGCATGGCGCTGTTGTCGTCCTTGCCGACCCAGACGGCGGTGACGAAGCCGCCGGTGTAGCCGACGAACCAGGCGTCCTTGTAGTCCGAGGTCGTGCCGGTCTTGCCCGCCACGTCCCGACCGGCGATGGCCGCCGATCGCCCGGTGCCCGAGGTCATGACCCCGCGCAGCATCTGGTTCATATAGTAGAGGAAGGGGTTCGAGATCGCCTGCACCGGCCCCGCCTCGCGGCTGGCGCGCTGGTAGATGATCCGGCCCTGCGGGGTGCGGATGCGGCTGATGCCATAGGCCCGGACGCGCTTGCCGCCGTTGGCGAAGGCGTCATAGGCTTGGGCCATCTCGATCGGCGAGACCTCGACGGCGCCCAGAGCCATGGCCGGCTCAAGACCGATGCGCGAGCTGATGCCGAGGCGCCGCGCCGTGCGCGCGACATTGTCGCGTCCGACCTGATCGGCCATCCCCGCCGCCACGGTATTGGTCGATTGGGCCACGGCGTTGGCCATGGTCATCTGGCCGCGGAAATCGCCCGTGTAGTTGCGCGGCGACCAGTTGCCGATGCGGATCGGGGCGTCGTTGACCAGGGTCTCGGGCGTGTAGCCGCTCTCCAGAGCGGTCAGATAGACGAACGGCTTCCACGCCGAGCCCGCCTGGCGCCGTGCGTCAGTAGCGCGGTTGAACTGGCTGTCGGCGTAGGAGGCGCCACCGATCATGGCGCGGACGCGACCCTCGCCGTCCAGCGCCACCAGCGCCGCCTGCTGCACGCCTTTGGACCGGTCGCGGTCGAGGATGCGGCGCACCGCGCGCTCGGCCGAGGTCTGCAGGGTCAGGTCCAGGGTGGTCTCGACGATCATGTCCTCGGTGGGCTCGCCGACCAGTTCGCGGATCTGCTTGTCCAGCCAGTCGACGAAATACTGGGCGTGCTGGCTGGCCAGGGTACGCGACACCCGGACGGGTTCGGTGACGGCCTGGGCGCGCTGTTCGGGCGTGATCACTCCGGCGTCGACCATCTCGTTGAGGACCACGGTGGCGCGAGTGGCCGCGCGCTCGCTCTCGGACACCGGCGAATAGCGCGACGGCGCCTTGAGCAGGCCGGCCAGCAGCGCCGCCTCGCCGACGGTCAGCTGTTTGGCGCTCTTGTCGAAATAGCGCTGCGAGGCGGCCTCGATGCCGTAGGCGCCGGCGCCGAAATAGACCCGGTTCAGATAAAGGGCGAGGATCTCCTCCTTGGAGAATTTCATCTCCAGCCACACCGCCAGCATCAGTTCCTGGACCTTGCGCTTCAGGTTCTGGTCGGGGCTGAGGAACAGGTTCTTGGCCAGCTGCTGGGTCAGGGTCGAACCGCCCTGGACCACGCGTCCGGCGCGCATGTTGGCCGCGATGGCGCGGGTCATGCCGATGGGGTCGAAACCAGGGTGGTGATAGAAGCGCCGGTCCTCGATGGCGATGAAGGCCGCCGGGACGTAGTCCGGAAGGGCGTCGAGATCCGCCGGCGGGGCCTGCTGGGTGCCGCGCACCGCAATCAGGGCGCCGTTGCGGTCCAGGTAGGTGATCGAGGGCTGGCGGTCGACATTGTACAGGGTTGAGGTGTCGGGCAGGTCGCGGGCGAACACGGCGAAGAAGACGACCAGGAAGATCAGGCCCCAGACGGCCAACACCGATCCCCAGTAGATCAGCCGCTGCAACGGGGTGCGTTTCGGCTTCGGCTGGCCGTCGCCGCCGCCGCCCCGTCCAAAGCTGAAGCCGGAACCCGCCATCGAAACCTCATCCTGTCCGCTAGCGGTCTTAGCCGTTCGCCGGACGCACGCAAACGCCCCTCACGTCGTCACGAGACCGTGAGGGGCGTTTCCGCCGAAAGCATGGCCCTTGAACGCCCTATTCTAAAAACGCGTTCACCTCTGCGGCGAAGATCGCGGGCTGATCCAGCATGATGAAGTGGGCGCTGTCGTCGATCCGCTTCAGGGTTGCGGAGGGCAGGGTAGCGAACGACGCCCGGTAGATTCCGTCCGTGATTTCGGGGGTCATGCGGGGATCGTTGAACTTGACGTAGAGCACCGTCGTCGGGGCCGTGATCTTGGCAAGCTCGGGCCGCAGGTCGGTGACGATCAGTTCGCGGAAGGCCGAGGCCGAGGCCTGGCGGTCGCTGTTGGCGGCGTCCTCCAGCGGGCCGGCGCGGGCCGATTCCGTGGCGATCATGCCGGTGACGGCGGCTGCGGACTGGGCGCGGTAGGCCTCCTCCGGGCCCTGCGACATGCCGGCGTAAATCTGGTCGGCCATCGGAGCCACGCTCTCGGCGGTCGCGCCAGGGCCGCCGAACATGGCCCCCATGAAAGGCACCATGTCGACGACCATCAGCTTGCCGACGACGTCGGGATGCCGGGCGGCCAGCATCATGCCGATGGTTCCACCCATCGAATGGCCGATCACCGCGGGCTGGCCGAGCCCCTGCTCGGCGATGTAGCGGGCCAGCTCCTCGGCGACGGGCGCCGAAACCGGGCCCGTGGCGTTGTCCTCGGCCGGCGCCCCGGCGAAGCCCTGGATATGGATGCGATGGACGCGGTAGTGGCCCTTCAGCTGCTCGGTCAGGGCGTCGAACACCTCGGGCGAGGAGGACAGGCCGGGGATCAGGATGACGTCGCCGACCGGATGCTCGGGGCCGTCGACGCGCACGTGGAAGCGGCCCGATTCGAAGTCGGCGTGATGGTGACCGTGGCCGGCGGACTGCGCCTGGTCCGCGGCGGCGGCGTGCGCCCCGTGGGCGTCCTGGGCGAAGGCGGGGGTGGTCAGGGCGGCGGCGGCCATAAGGGTCACAAGGGCGGACTTCATCAGCGGTTCCTCTCAAGCTTCGGAGCCTGAATATGATATAGACTTTACGATGTAAAGTGCTTTTTCAAAGTCAGGTATTCGGCGGCTGGCGGTGAGCCCAGGCCCGCGACTAGAATAGCAGACATGACGCCTCCCGATACGGCCCCCGTTGCAGCGCCCGCGAAGACCGCGGCGGTTCCGCCCCCTGCCTTCGGCACAGGGTTCGTGCTCGACACCTGGTACTTCGTGGCCCTGTCGCGCGAGGTGAAGCCCGCCTCGCTGAAGCGGCACGAGCTGCCGGGCGAGCCGGTTCTGATCGGCCGCACCCGGGCCGGGCAGGTCTATGCGATGCGCGACATCTGCCCGCACCGGGCGGCGCCGCTGTCGGCTGGACGGCTGGTGGAGAAGCCGGGCGAGGGCGAGACCATTGAGTGCTGCTACCACGGCTGGCGCTTTCGGCCCGACGGCGTCTGCGCCGCCATCCCGTCCCTGGTTGAGGACCAGGCCTATGAGCCGGAGCGTATCCGGGTGCGGTCCTATCCGGTGCGCGAGAGCCAGGGCATGGTCTTCGTCTGGGTCTCGTCCGACCCGCGCAATCCGGCTGAACCCGACCACGAGCCGCCGGTCTTTCCCGGCGTGGTCGGCGGCGGAGCCAGGCTGGTAGAGTCGATGGACTTCGACGCCCACATCGACCACGCCGTGGTCGGGCTGATGGACCCCGCCCACGGACCCTATGTGCATCAGCAGTGGTGGTGGCGGTCCGAGCATTCGATGCACGAAAAGGCCAAGGCCTTCGAACCGCGGGATTTCGGCTTCGCCATGGTTCGGCACGCGCCGTCGTCGAACAGCCGGGCCTACAGGATTCTCGGCGGCGCCCCCGCGACGGAGATCACCTTCCGGCTGCCCGGCTACCGCTGGGAGCACATTCTGGTCGGCGAAAAACAGGTGTTGGCCCTGACCTGCCTGACGCCGAGATCGGAGAACCGGACGACGATCACCCAGATCTTCTGGTCTGACCACTGGGTGTTCGGCCTGGCCAAGCCGTTCCTGCGGATGGGCGTGGTCGCCTTCCTGAAACAGGACGGCGGCATGGTGAACCTGCAGAACGAGGGCCTGCGCTACGACCCGGCGCTGATCTGGATCGACGACGCCGACAAGCAGGCGAAGTGGTACCAGCAACTCAAGCGCGAGTGGGCGAGGAGCCGGGCGGAGGGGCGGGCGTTTGCGAATCCGGTCAAGCCGGCGACGCTGAGGTGGAAGAGCTGAGGGATACGGGATCGCGCTCCCTGGAAGCCGAAGCTGACCTCGGCAGGCGCCGCCATGGGGAAGCAGACGTTACCTCAACGAGCCGAAGCGACCTCTCGCGGACCCAAGAGCCATAGGCTAGCCGGTCTTCCCGCGGGTGTCGGCCTTCTCGCCCATGACCCTTGCCAACTGTTCGCGCTCGGTCGCCAGGAGGTCCTCGATCAACTTGCGACGCGCAGGGTCACCCTCGGACGCCAACTCACGTTCAAACCGCTCAATGTTCCGGCGGTGCGCGTACTCTTCCATGGCTCGTCCCCACACTTGTGACCAACCCTAGGTTGGCACGTCGCCAACGTTCCGACCAGTGGGTGGACTCGCGGACGAACGATGTACCCGAACGTCCGCGACGGGTCGGCGACGGATCTCTGACCCAGCGCCGGACTGGCGCATTCAGGCGTCTCTTGGCGCGTTGTGGCGGGACGCCTACTGCCGGCTGATCGCGCCGGCGAGGATGGCGTCCACCTGCTTGCCCATGCGTTCGCCCAGCTGGGCCTCGGCCCAGCCGTCGTAGGCGGCGCGGCGGTAGTTGGACAGGAAGGCGTCGTAGATCAGTTCGCTCAGCAACCGGATGTCGGTGTCCTGGCGCAGTTCGCCCTCACGCACACCGGCCTGCAGGGTGTCGGTGACGACCGACAGGATTGGCTTGATGGCGTCGCGGGTGCGCATCTCGGCGGCGACGGGCTGGAACCACGAGCGGGCGATCACCGCCTGCACCAGCGGCAGTTGCTCAAGCGAGTCGTGGTAGCCGGCGCCGAGCGCGGACAGTAGGCGGGTGCGGGTCGAGCCCTCGGTGGCGGCGGCGGCCTTCATGGTCTCTGCCAGCTTGACCATATCGGTCGCCAAGACAGCTTCGAACAGTTCGGCCTTGTCCTGGAAGTTGGCGAACACCGCGCCGGTCGACATGCCCGCGCCCTTGGCGATGTCGCGGATGGTGGCGGGCTCGTAGCCGCGCTCGGCGAAGAGCTGGCGCGCGGCGTCGAGAACCTTCTGGCGGGTGCGGACCTTGGCGGCCTGGCGGCGGTTCAGGCGGGGCGTCTCGGTTTCGGCCTGGGGTTCGGACTGGGAAGGGGACAGGGCGATATCTCGCATGAAACGGGTACTCGACTAGATGGCGGCTGACGCCTGCCGATCGATAACTGACCGCCGAAGCGATGGGGAGGAAGCGGAACGCGATGCGGTGCGTCCGCCGAATGCCGTCTTCCGACGACGGGGGCAGTCATCACGCAACGATGACCAAAATGGGGTATGGAGATTAACGGGGCAATGAGCGCCGGGGTTAATGCGACATCCTGGCCGGGTCAGTTCCGCGCTGTCGACCGCAGCGCGCGGGGCCGCCGCGGACCCGCCTGGTTGTCGGGCATCGCGTCCTGGAACAGGATCCGGAACCGGTCCCGGCGCTCGTGGATCGAGGCCAGCACCAGCCCCATCGGCACGCCTAGGTCGACCAGGGTATTCTCGGCCAGCTGCAAGGCTGCCTCGGTCGTCTCCGGGACGGCGTCGGTGACGCCCAGCTGGTACAGCCGCTCTGCATGGCGCTCGTCGCGGGCCCGGGCGATGAGGATCAGATCTGGCCGCAATCCCCTTGCGGTCCGGACCACCTCGTCGACCTTGGCGGGCGCGTCCATGGTCACCACCACGGCCCTGGCCGTGTCGACGCCGCACAGCTTCAGCATTTCGGCGCGACCTGCGTCGCCGTAGAAGACGTTGGCCCCCTCGGCCCGGCCCTTGGCCACAGTGGAGGCGTTGGCGTCGACCGCCAGATAGGACTGGCCGTGTTCGGTGAGCATCTCGCCGACCAGCCGGCCAACGCGTCCGAAGCCGACGATCAGCACCTGGTTCCCGGCGGCGACCGGTTCGAGCGCGTCGGCGGGCAGATCCGGCGCGGCCACGGCCTGCCGGGTCAGCCGGTCGGCGATCAGGGCCATCAGCGGGATGGTGAAGATGCTGATCGTCGCCGCCAGCATGACGGTGCGGGTGAAGTCCGGCGAGGCGATGCCCTCGACCATGCCGGCCCCGAGGATGACGAAAGCGAACTCTCCCGCCGGACCCAGCACCAGCGCCGCCTCTATGGCGGTGCGGTTCCTGACACCCCACAGCCGCGCCGCGCCATAGATCAGGATCGCCTTCACCAGGGTCAGGGCGATGGCGAGGCCGAACACCCCTGCCGGATCGGCGGCAACCGCATCCAGATCCAGCCCGATGCCCACGCCGACGAAGAAGACGCCGAGCAGCAGTCCCTTGAACGGCTCTATCGACAGTTCGACCTCGCGCCGGAACTCGGTCTCGGCCAGCAGCAGGCCGGCGACGAGCGCGCCCAGGCTCATGGACAGCCCGGCCGCCTGGGCCGCCAGGCCGGCGCCGACCACGACGAGCAGGCTGGCGGCGACGAACATCTCCTGCCCCTGGCCGCGCGCCTTGGCCTTGGCCACTGAGCGGAACATCGGCCGCAGCACCAGCCGTCCCAGCACCACGATCAGGGCCAGGCCCACCGCCGCCGGGACCAGCGTCAGCAGCGCCGGCCTCAGCACGGACGGGTCGAACTCGCCCGCCGGCGTCGCCCCGGCCAGGGCGGCGGCGGCCATCACCGTCACGGTGATCAGGATCGGCGCGACGGCGAGGTCCTGGGCCAGCAGGACGGAGAAGGTGGTCCGCCCAGCCGCCCCGCCCAGCCGGCCGCGTTCGGCCATAACCGGCATCACCACCGCGGTCGAGGACAGGGCGAAACCCATGCCCAGAACAGCGGCCGACACCAGCGTCTGGCCCATCAGCATGAACAGGGCCGCCAGAGCCACGGTGCAGACCGCGACCTGGGTCAGGCCGAGGCCGAACACCAGCCGGCGCATGGACCTGAGCCGCTCCCACGACAGCTCCAGGCCGATCATGAACAGGAGGAAGGCGACGCCCAGTTCGGACAGGGACCGGATCTGGCCGGCGTCGGAAATGGTCAGCCAGGACAGCCAGGGGGCGGTGTCGGCCAATCGCGCCAGACCATCGGGGCCGAGCAGCACGCCCGCGGCCAGAAATCCGAGAATGGGGCTGATCCTGAGCCGGTTGAACAGCGGGACCATGACGCCCGCCGCGGCCAGGAAGACCACCAGATCCTTGTATTCGCCGCCCGCGCCGCCGTGAACCGTCATCCGCCCTCCGAACGGTTCAGCCTACAGGCTGAAACGCCGTCCTGTCCGCGTTTCCGTCGCATCATGACAAAAAATTCAGGCGACAGTCCGCCCTCCCGGCGTAGGGTCGCCGCCGACCTTCCGGAAAGCGAAGTCAAGTCGAGGGAAACCCACATGAAGAAGCTGCTCATCGGCGCCGCCGTCGGCGCCCTGCTCCTGCCCGCCGCGCCAGCGCTGGCCCAGCATTTCGCCGACGACGGGCACGACCACGCCTGCGTCGACGAGGGCTGCACGGTCTTCGAACTGTTCCAGACTCCGGAGGCTGGCGCGACCGTGCTCGGCTACCAGGGCATCGAGGCGCCGAAGTATGGCGACTGGGGCTTCGACCTGGGCGGCCGCGACACCTCCGTCTCGCCCGGCGACAGCTTCTTCCGCCACGCCAACGGCGCCGCCCTCGACGAGATGCAGATCCCCTCGGACCGCACCAGCTACGGCTCATTCGCCCTGCTGCGCGAACTGTCCGACAACCGCGTCAAGGCGATGATCGAGGGGCTGACCGCGCGCACCGACCTGACCCCCGGCTCGGACGAGCAGAAGATCGCCGACGCCTATCGCTCCTACATGGACGAGGCCCGCATCGAGGCGCTCGACGCCCAGCCGCTGCAGCCCTACCTCGCCGCCATTCGCGCCGCCGACACCCATGACAAGGCCGCCGTCTACATGGGCGAGACCCAGGGCCGCATCGGTGGCTCGATCTTCGGCACCGGCATCTCGACCGACCAGAAGGCCCCGACCCGCTACGTCGTCTCGACCGGCCAGTCGGGCCTCGGCCTGCCCAACCGCGACTACTATCTGGAAGAGCGCTGGGCCGAGAAGAAGGTGCTCTACCGTGCCTATATCGAGCGCATGCTCGAGATGATCGGTTGGGAGGACCCGGCCGCCAACGCCGACGCCATCCTGGCGTTTGAAACGCGCATCGCCGAGGCGCACTGGACCCCGGTCCAGAACCGCAACCGCGACGAGACCTACAACGAATACACCATCGCCCAGCTGGCCGCCGAGGCGCCCGGCTTCCCGTGGCAGGACTACTATTCGGCCATTGGCGTCGGCGAGGTGCCGCGGCTGATCGTCCGCCAGGACACGGCCATGCCGAAGATCGCGGCCATCTACGCCGAGACCCCGATCGAGGTGATCCAGGCCTGGCAGGCCTTCCACACCACTGACGACGCCGCGTCGCGCCTGTCGCGCCGCTTCTCGGACGCCCAGTGGGAGTTCCGCTCGCGGGACCTCAACGGCCAGCCGATGCAGCGCCCGCGCGACAAGCGCGGCATCAGCTTCGCCGAGGGCATGCTGGGCGAGGCGGTCGGCCGCCAGTACGTGGCCGAGTACTTCCCCGCCGAGTCCAAGGCCAAGATGGAGGAGCTGGTCGCCAACCTTCGCACGGCGCTTGGCAACCGCATCAACACCTACGACTGGATGAGCGCCGAGACGAAGGCGGCGGCCCAGGACAAGCTGGCCAAATTCACGGTCAAGATCGGCTATCCGAACAAGTGGCGCGACTATTCCGCGCTCGAGGTCCGGCCGGACGACCTGTTCGGCAATGCCGAGCGCGCCGGCCTGTTCCAGTGGAACTACCAGCTGAACCGCCTGAACCAGCCGGTCGACAAGGACGAGTGGGGCATGACCCCGCAGACGGTCAACGCCTACTACAACTCGACCAATAACGAGATCGTCTTCCCCGCCGCCATCCTGCAGCCGCCGTTCTTCGATCCGGACGCGGACCCGGCCGTCAACTACGGCGGCATCGGTGGCGTGATCGGCCACGAGATCGGCCACGGCTTCGACGACCAGGGCTCCAAGTCGGACGGCGACGGCGTCCTGCGCAACTGGTGGACCGACGAGGACAAGGCCAATTTCACGGCCCTGACCACCCGCCTCGGCGCCCAGTACGACCAGTTCGAGCCGATCCCGGGCTTCAAGGTCCAGGGCGGCCTGACCATGGGCGAGAACATCGGCGACGCCGCCGGCACGGCCGTGGGCCTGGAGGCCTACCACCTGTCGCTGAACGGCCGTCCGGCGCCGGTGCTCGACGGCCTGACCGGCGACCAGCGCTTCTTCTACGGCTGGGCCCAGGTCTGGCAGTCGAAGTACCGCGACGACGCGCTGCGCAACCAGATCGCCAGCGATCCGCACAGCCCGGCCGAGTTCCGCGTCATCGGGCCGGTGCGCAACATCGACGCCTGGTACGAGGCCTTCGACGTCCAGCCGGGCTCGAAATACTACCTCGCGCCGGAAGACCGCGTCCGCATCTGGTAGCGGTCCGCGGCATCGAACGGGAGGGGCCGGGGCGGCGACGCTCCGGCCCTTTTTCGTGGCCGGTCGGCGGGATCTAGAGAGACAGGCCGAACCTCGGGGCCGCCCAGACCATGGCGAGATAGAGGACCACGGTCAGGGCGCAGCCCGCCGCCAGGGCCGGGTAGAAGGCCATCCCCCGCCTGAGCAGCGCCGGGATCAACAGGAACATCGGCAGCGACGGCAGCACGTACCAGAAGGTCGCGCCCGCGTGCGCCGCCATCCGCGCCGGATCGGACGTGTCCCGCCACAGCCAGATCATGCCGAGCACCGAGACCAGCGGCAGGGAGGCGACGAGCGCCGCGAACCCCGGACTGCGTTTCGCCATCTCCGACACGATGGCGATGATGACGCCGGAGACGAGGGCCTTGATGACGAGGTAAACCATGGGGGCCTCCATTTCAGGCACGAAAAAGCCCGCCGCGGGGGATACATCGCGGCGGGCTTCTTTCGCTCTCTACGGAGCGGACGTTTCCTCCCCGAAACGCCTCCGAAAGGCTGCCGCGCCAAGACGCGGCGGCTCTCGAGTGGCCGCAGAATGACGACATTCCGGGCGCCAAGTCAATGAAGTCGCAGCCGAAACGCCGCGTTTTCATTTCTTATCAATGATAACTCACGCATCCGTGTGCGGACGATCGACGATCCGGCGAACGGTGGCGACCAGGTCCCCCCGCGAGGCGACGACCTGGCCGGGGCGCTCGGTCTTCCACGCCTCGTTGTCGGCGATGCCGGCGGCCAGGGCGCGGCCCGCGTCGAGATCCTTGACGGTCACCTGGCCCGCCGCGATCTCGTCGCCGCCGAGAATGACCACCGCCGGCGCGCCGCGCCGGTCGGCGTATTTCATCTGCGCCTTCATGCCCGCGCGGCCGAGGTAGAGTTCGGCGGCGACGCCGGCGTTGCGAAGCTCGGCCACGGCGTCGAGGTAGTGCTGCATGTCGGCCTCGGAGAAGACGATCACGACCACCGGGCCACGCACCGCGTCCGCTGAGTCCCGTCCGGCCGCGCGCAGGGCGGAGGCCAGCCGCGACACCCCGAACGAGAAGCCCGTCGCCGGCAGCCGCTCGCCCGTGAACCGCGCCACCAGATCGTCGTAGCGCCCGCCGCCGCCGATGGAGCCGAAGCGGACGGCGCGCCCCTTGTCGTCGGTGGTCTGGAGCAGCAGCTCGGCCTCGAACACCGCCCCGGTGTAGTATTCCAGCCCGCGGACGATGGTCGGGTCGAAGCGCACGGCCGACTGGTCGACCTTCATGGCGTTGAGGGCCCGGTCGATGGCCGCCAGCTCCTCCAGGGCCGCCTCGCCGACGGCGCCCAGGCCGCCGGCGCGGGCCACGGCCTCCAGCGTCGCCGCGCGCGACAGGGCCGCGTCGCCGGCCGAGGCGAGGAAGGCCTCGATCGTCGCGGCCACGCCCAGCGGCAGGTTGGCGCCTTTGGTGTAGTCGCCGGACTCGTCCAGACGGCCCTCGCCCAGCAGGGCGGCGACGCCCTCCCAGCCCAGCCGGTCGAACTTGTCGATGGCGCGAAGGGCGGTCAGGCGCTGCACCGGGTCCGTGACGCCCCCCGCCTCGAACAGGCCGTCGAACAGCTTGCGGTTCGACACCCGCAGGACCGCCTGGTCAGGGGACAGGCCGGCGGCCTGCAGGCCCTCGCAGGCCATGGCGATGATCTCGGCGTCCGCCTCGGGCCGGTCGGAGCCGACGGTGTCGGCGTCGCACTGCACGAATTCGCGGAAGCGGCCGGGGCCCGGCTTCTCGTTGCGCCACACCGGGCCGAAGGCGTAGCGGCGGAACGGCTTGGGCAGAGTCTCCCAGTTCTGGGCCGCGAAGCGGGCCAGGGGCGCGGTCAGGTCGTAGCGCAGCGCCATCCACTCGCCGTTGCCGGCCTCGTCGGGATCGTCCTGCAGGGCGAAGACGCCCTCGTTCGGCCGGTCCGCGTCTGGCAGGAATTTGCCGAGGGCGTCGGCGTATTCGAACGCCCCGGTGTCCAGCGGCTCGAATCCCCAGCGCTCGTAGACGGCGGAGACGCGCCTCACCAGCCGGCGCTCGGCGATGAGGTCGCGGCCGCGACGGTCGGCGAAGCCCCGGGGACTGCGGGCTTCAGGGCGTGGGGAGACGGCGTCGGTCATGTCGGGCTTTTAGAGGGGCGAGGGTGAGAAGGGCTAGTGCTGGCGAGCAGGGTCGCGCCGCTCACTAGCACTATTCACCGGGGCCGGGCCGCCCCGCCGCGTCGTTCCGGCGGTCAGATCGAGACTGGATCCCCCTGGGCGGCGGTGGCGGCGGGCTTCAGGATCGGCACCATCCGCCCGTAGGTCAGGCAGCGCCAGACCCACTCCAGCGGACCCATCTGGAACACCGACAGCCACAGCGGCGACCAGATCAGCTGGGCGATCCAGACGCCGCCCACGGCCATCCACAGCGGCCCCGGGCCCCACGCTGGCTCGCCGAACCAGTGCAGGCCCCACGGCATGTAGAACAGGGTGGTCATGATCAGGGTCTGGGTCAGGTAGTTGGTGAAGGCCATCCGACCGACCGGCGCCAGCCGCGCCGTCAGGACCTTCAGCCCGAAACGCGTCATCAGGATCAACATGCTGACGTAGCCGAGGGTGATCACCCAGGCGAAGCTGCCGGCCACGCCGGCCAGCCCGCCGGAGGCGTCCTCCGCGCCCCAGGGCGCGCTGGCCTCGATCCAGTCATACCAGCCGAGGGCCGCAAGGTTGGCGGCCCCCATGGCGAGCATCAGCAGATAGACCCAGGTCGGCGACTTGCCGACCAGGAAGCCGGCCTTGAACAGGCCGAGGCCCAGCATCATCAGGCCCATGGTCACGGGAATGAGGCCGAGGCTGAAGGTCTGCAGCATCAGCCAGGCCTTGGCGTTCTCGACCTGCGCCCCCGGCCAGCCGGATTGATAGGTCTGGATCAGCGCCATCAGATCGTCCTGGCCGATGGCGAAGGGATTGCCGCCCTGGCCGCCGTCGCCGGCGGCGCCGGAGGCGAGGGTCTGGGCCATCATGGCTGCCGCCGACAACAGGGCGAAGAGCAGGTTGAGGCCGCCGCCGACCCAGATCAGTCGCTTCGCCGACCAGGAGCGCAGCAACATGACGATCAGGCCGCAGTAGGCGTAGTGCAGCAGGATGTCGCCGTACCAGAAGGCCAGGCCGTGGATCAGGCCGAACACGCCCAGCCACAGCAGCCGGCGGGTCAGCAGTCCGCCCCGGGCGGGGTCGGACCGCTCGCCGCCGATCAGGAAGATCGACACGCCGAACAGCATGGAGAACAGCGAGCGGAACTTGTCCTGGAAGAAGACGTCCGTGACCCAGTGGCCGACGATGTTGGCCTGATCGTGCGGGTAGGGCGGGACGAGGTCGCCGCCCGCCTCCAATGCGAACGGCCAGGCGAAGGTCATGGCGTTGACGGCGAGAATGCCGAGGATGGCCCAGCCCCGCAGCATGTCGAGCGTGAAGATGCGGTCCCTAGGCGCGACGGGCCCAAGCTTCGGCTGCGGTTGCGGCGTCGGCTCGATCTCGACTGCGGCCATGGCGTTTCCCCCGTTCAGGCGAGGCGCAGCTTGGCCCTGACGGGCCGGCGGTCAAACTGAATTTGCTGTAACGGTCTGCCCGGGCGGGCTCAGTCCGGTTCGCCCCGGCCCATCAGGCCGAGCCTGTCGCGCACCTCCGGCTGCGGCCGGAAGGCGATGAAGGCCGCGCACAGCCCGGCCCACAGCGCATAGCTGACCCCGACCAGCACCGCGACCGAAAGGCCGCCGACGCCGTAGATCAGCAGCGAGGTCTCGCTGCCGCCCACCGCCTCGCCGACGTTGGCCGCGTGCAGCCACTGCATCACCGACTGGAGGATGGCGAACAGCGCGCCCAGCGCCGCCGCCAGCAGGCCGCCGTAGAACATGAAGCGCCAGATCACGCCCAGGCGCGTCGCGGGGCGGCCGGTCCGCTGCCGCTCCCTGTCGAGCAGCCACAGGCCGCCGGGCACAGCCAGCAGGCCGAGCAGCAGCACGCCCAGTCGCCAGTCCATCTCGAGACCGGGCAACCAGTTCTTCGGCGGCCACAGCGGCAGGGTCAGGATCAGCGGCGGCCACAGACCGCCGAGGATCGACGCCAGCACGATGCGGTGGGGCTCGCGCGCCCACACCACCCGGGTCTGGCCCGGGAAGTCCTCGGGGCGGTCCAGCGGGGGAAGCTTGGCGCGGATCATCGGGTCGGCGCCGGCGTGTCGCCGGAATAGTCGTAGAAGCCGCGGCCGGACTTGCGTCCCAGCCAGCCGGCCTCGACGTATTTCACCAGCAGCGGGCAGGGCCGGTACTTGCTGTCGGCCAGCCCGTCGTACAGGACGTTCATGATGGCCAGGACCACGTCCAGTCCCATGAAGTCAGCCAGTTCCAGCGGCCCCATCGGATGGTTGGCGCCGAGCTTCAGCGCCTTGTCGATCGACGCCACGTTCCCGACGCCCTCGTACAGGGTGTAGATCGCCTCGTTGATCATCGGCACCAGAATGCGGTTGACGATGAAGGCGGGGAAGTCCTCGGCGTTGGTGGTGGTCTTGCCCAGGCTTTCGGCGAAGGCCACGGCGGTGTCGTAGGTGGCGGCCGAGGTGGCGATGCCGCGGATGATCTCGACCAGCTTCATCACCGGCGCCGGTTTCATGAAATGCAGGCCGATGAAGCGTTCTGGCCGATCCGTCGCCGAGGCCAGGCGGGTGATCGAGATCGAGGAGGTGTTGGAGGCCAGCAGGGTGTCCGGGCCCAGATGCGGGACCAGGTCGGCCAGGATCGACTTCTTGACGGCCTCGTCCTCGACCGCGGCCTCGATCACCAGGTCGGCCTTGGCAGCCTCCGCGAGCGATTTCGCCGGGCGGATCCGGGCCAGGGCGGCGTCGGCCTGCTCCCGGGTCGTCAATCCCCGCTCGACCTGGCGCGCCAGGCTGGCGGCGATCGCCCCCTGGGCCTGCGGCACACGCTCGGCCGCGATGTCGTGGAGAAGCACCTCGTAGCCGCCAGCGGCGACGGCCTGGGCGATGCCGGCCCCCATCTGGCCCGCGCCGACGATGGCGACTGATCGGATCGTGGTCATGAAGTCCGGAGTTCTGGCAGGCGCGGGGCCCGATCGGAGCGGCACCTTAGGACGGTCGCGGCGTCAAGCAAGCGCCCGATGCCCGGCGGGCGCCCCGCCGCCGCCGCTGTCGCCCCGGAGCCACGCTCCTAGCCCAGCGTCTGCATCAGGAAGGGCGCGCTCATCTCGTTGAACAGGATGCGCAGGAAGTGGATCGCCAGCAGCGCCACGATCGGCGTGATGTCCAGCCCGCCCAGCGGCGGAATGACCCGCCGGAACGGCGCGAGGATCGGCGCGGTGACCGCGTCCAGGAACATCGCCAGCTGGTTTACGAACCGGTTGCGGTGGTTGATCACGTCGAAGGCGAACAGCCAGCTCATGATCGCCGAGATGATGATCGCCCAGGTCATGAGACCGAGGACGGCGTTGACCAGCCAGACGATGGCGGTGCCCATGGATTCAGCGCTCCCTATCTGCCCCCGCTTCTAGCGCGTCGGTCCCGCCTGTCCAAGGATTCGCGCAGGCGGCGCGCGAAGGGCGCGGAACACCGTTGACACCACCGGGCCCCCGCTCGTATGTCGCGCCCTCGCCTGTACCCGGAAATCGGGGCCGTAGCTCAGTTGGTAGAGCGCGTCGTTCGCAATGACGAGGTCAGGGGTTCGACTCCCCTCGGCTCCACCATCCTGCTTCGCGCTGACGCGCTTCGCAGGACAGGTGCGGTATAGCGAAGCAGGATGCGCTCCGAAGCCTTGGCGAAGGAGGGCTGCTCCTGTTCCCCCCTTCTCCCGCGCTTCGCCGGATTGGGCAGGGCCCCCCGCGGCCACACCGACCCCACGAAACCTGACAACGTCGTTCTGCCAGCTTGACGGCGGGCGGGGTTTGGCGTGGAATCCGGTGCAGGGCTGAACCACAGCAACTCATCGGGGGAATAATCATGAAACGTCTCATCAGCGCGATGGCGCTCGCCGCCGTGCTCGCCACGCCCGGCATGGCCGCCGCTCAGAACGCCGGCCTGACCGCCAATTTCGGCGAGATCCGCCTCAACGCCGGCTTCACGCCGGATCCGTACCGGGTCAACATCACCGCCGGCGGCTCCATCGACGCCTATACCGACACCGACCTGCCGGCGGCCTGCGTCGGCGACATCTCCAACGCGCCGGACTACGAGGTCACCTACACCGCCGGCTCGCTGCCGCTGGTGTTCCGCACCCGCTCCTCGACCGACACCACCCTGATCATCAACGGCCCCGACGGCCGCTGGTACTGCGACGACGACAGCTGGGGCGACGGCGACGCCGAGGTGCGCTTCAACCGGCCGTCCAGCGGCACCTATGACATCTGGGTCGGCACCTTCAACGGCGGCACCGCCTCGGCGGCCCTGCTGATCACCGAGACGCCCTGACGGGTGACACGACTGGCGCCGGTGAGCGGGGGGGCGACCGCCCGCTCACCGGTGCTGTCAGCTTTGCTTCAGCGCCGCCGCCTACTGGTCTTCGTCGAACCGGCGTCCGACCAGGTCGGCGAGCGCAGCCACCGCCGCCTCTGCTTCCGGCCCCTCGGCGACGATCTCGATGCCGCAGCCGTTGCCGGCGCCGAGCATCAGCAGGCCCATGATCGACAGGGCGTTGACCGTGACGCCGTCGCGGGTGACGTGGACCTCGGCGTCGAAGCTCGAGGCCAGCTTGACGAATTTGGCGCTGGCCCGGGCGTGCAGGCCGCGCGTGTTGCAGATGTTGGCGGTCGCCGCCGCCTTGCCGCCCCGGTCGCTCACCGCTTCACTCATTTCTCGCCCTGCAGCACCCAGCTGGCCACCGAGATGTATTTGCGGCCTGCGTCCTGGGCGTGGGCGACGCAGGCCTGCAGCGGTTCGCGGCCGCGCACGCTGGCGAGCTTGATCAGCATCGGCAGGTTGAGCCCCGCGATCACCTCGGCGTGGGTCTCCTCCATCACCGAGATGGCGAGGTTCGACGGGGTGCCGCCGAACATGTCGGTCAGCAGGATGACGCCGTCGCCGTCGTCCACGGCCCGGGCGGCGTCGACGATGTCGCGCCGGCGGCGCTCCATGTCGTCCTCCGGCCCGATGCAGATCGCGGCGACCCCGCGCTGGGGACCTACGACGTGCTCCATGGCCGACAGGAATTCGGAGGCCAGACCCCCGTGGGTGACGATCACCAGGCCTATCATGAAGGCTTCACCAAGCTCGCGCCCCCGCGTCCGGCCGTCCCGTGGACAGGCCGCAAGCCGCGCGGAATAGCCCAACTCCGCGGCCGGTTAAAGCCGGGCGAGCGCGGTCGCGACCTTTTCGACCGCCGAGGCCTCGAATCCGTCGAGGCGGAGCACCGGCAGCGCCACCCCCTCGAGCGTCCGCACAGCCGGCTCCGGCAGGCGTTCGACGGCGCCCTCGATCAGATCGACGGCCAGAGCCAGACGGGTCAGGCCGCGGGCGCAGACCGGAACGACGCCCACGCCGCGCACCTCCATCCGGCCGGCGATGGTCTCGGGGGCGACCGCGTACAGGGCCCCGCCCGAGGCGATCACATGGGCGTAGTCGTCGGCGACCAGCCGCCAGCCGCACCCGATCAGCCGCAGCGTCAGGTCGCTCTTGCCCGCGCCCGACGGTCCGGTGATCAGAACCGCCAGCCAGCCCGCGCCCGGCGACCAGCGCGCCGCGACCGTGCCGTGAAGCGGCTGCCGGCCTGTCGCGACCGAGGTCACGGCCTGCGGCCCGTCGGGGCCGCCGGAAGGGCGACCTCGAAGCGCGCCCCCGTGATTCCGCCGTCGGGGGCCCGGCGGTTCTCGGCCCAGACCCGGCCGCCATGGGCCTCCACGATCTGTTTGACGATCGACAGCCCGAGCCCGGAGTTGGTCCCGAAGGCGGTCCCGCGCGGCCGGGCGGTATAGAAGCGCTCGAACACCGTCTCCAGGTTTTCAGGCGGTATGCCCGGACCGTCGTCCTCGACCCGCACCCGCACCGGCCGGTCGGGATCGATGTCGTCGCGCGACAGGCTGACCCGCACCTCGCCGCCCGGCGGGCTGAACGAGCGGGCGTTGTCGATCAGATTGCGGAACACCTGGCCCAGGGGCCCGTCGCGGCCGCGGATCATGGCGTGTTCGGGCGCCGCTGCGGTGAAGCTCACATGCACTCCCCCGCCCGGCTGGACGGCGGCTTCGTAGACGTCGACGATCTCGCTCAGCAGCACGGTCAGGTCGACGGGGCGCGGCCGGTCCCGGTTCAGTTCGGCGTCCAGCCGCGAGGCGTTGGAGATGTCGGTGATCAGCCGGTCCAGCCGCCGCACGTCCTGCTGCAGCAGGGCGGTCAGCTTCTCGCGCTGCGCCTCGGTCCTGACCAGCGGCAGGGTTTCCAGCGCCGAGCGGATGGAGGTCAGCGGGTTCTTGATTTCGTGCGCCACGTCGGCGGCGAACCGTTCGATGGCGTCCATCCGATCCGACAGGGTCTCGGTCATGGTCTCCAGCGACCGGGCCAGATCGCCGATCTCGTCCTTGCGGCCGTCGAGGTCGGGCAGGGAGATGGCCCGGGCACGCTGCAGCCGCACCGCGTCCGCCGCCGCCGACAGTCGCATCACCGGCCGCGCGACGAACAGATGCAGCAGCAGGGAGGACAGCAGCGAAACGGCCAGCGCCACCAGGGCGAACGGCATCAGCGCGAGGCGCTGCGCCGCCAGCGTCTCGTCGACGTCGCCCGCCTCCAGCGTCAGAACGCCCAGCACCTGCTCGACGTGACGCACGGGGATGGACACCGAAACCACCCGGTCGCCGCTGTCCGACATCCGCAGGGTCGCCGAGGAGCGGCCCTCGAGGGCGTTCTCGATCTCGGCGGCCAGCGCCGCCCGGGCCTCCTCCAGGTTTCGGCTGTTGCGGGCCCTTCTGGCCGCGTCGGGCGCCACTGGGGGGCTGCCGGCGGGCAGGGCCGGAGGCAGGGGCTCGCCCGGGATGGTCTCCGTCACGTCATAGCTGTCGGCCACGAGCACGCCGTCGACGTCAAACAGCCGCGCCCGCTGTCCTTCGGGGATGAAGTTGTCGCGCAGCCACTGGCTGGCCGCCGGGCCGTCGAGATACGGGGTCGGCTCGCCGCGGGTGACGCCGATCTCCTCCTCGCCGAGGACCTGCACCAGCAGTTCGGCCTGCGCCGCCAAGGTCTCCTGCCGCGCCTCGATCAGGCCGCGGCTCCATTCGTTCAGCACCAGGGCGCCGCCGAACAGGATCAGCAGGCTGAGCAGGTTGAGGGCGAGGATGAACCCGCCCAGCCGCGAACCTCCGAACCGCCGGGGGCGGCGCGGGCGGTCGTCGTCCGACCGGTCGTCCGGTTCAGCTTTCGCGGTATCTGTAGCCGACGCCATACAGGGTCTCGATCGCGTCGAACTCGGGATCGACCACCCGGAACTTCTTGCGCATCCGCTTGACGTGGCTGTCGATGGTGCGGTCGTCGACATAGACCTGGTCGTCGTAGGCGGCGTCCATCAGATTGTCGCGGCTCTTCACGAAGCCGGGCCGCTGGGCCAGAGCCTGCAGCAGCAGGAATTCCGTCACGGTCAGCTTCACCGGCTTGCCGTCCCAGGTGCATTCGTGGCGGGCCGGATCCATCGACAGCTTGCCGCGCTTGATCGCCTTGGTCGAACCGTCGCCCGAGGGCTCCGGCTCGCCGCCGTCGGCGCCGGTGCGCCGCAGCAGGGCCTTGACCCGCTCGATCAGCAGCCGCTGGCTGAACGGCTTGTGGATGTAGTCGTCGGCGCCGAGGTTGAAGCCGAGGATCTCGTCGATCTCCTCGTCCTTGGAGGTCAGCATGATGACCGGGATCTGCGACGTCTGGCGCAGCCGGCGCAGCACCTCCATGCCGTCCATGCGGGGCATCTTGACGTCGAGGATGGCCAGGTCCGGCGGATTCGACTCCAGCGCCTCCAGACCCGAGGCGCCGTCGTGCCAGGCGGTGACCTTGTGACCATGGCTTTCCAGCGCCAGCGAGACGGACGCCACGATGTTTTCGTCGTCGTCGACCAGGGTGATGTTGGCCAAGGCGGTCTCCTTGCAGGCTTTCCGTTCCCGCGTTCAACGCGCGGCAAGCGTTACCGTTCTAAATCAACTGGGTGAGATTACGGCGATAAAATGGGCCGCGCCGCCTGAATGCGCAATGAAACCCGGCCTTAAAGCCTTGGCGCGATGATGCGGGGTCATCAGTGCGAGTGTTTCATGGCCGGCCCCGTCCACTACGAAGTCTATATCCGCAAGACAGCGCCCGCCCCCTGGAGCCTCCAGATGGCGACGGAGGACCGCGCCCACGCCATCCGGACGGCCGAGGAACTGCTGGACGACAACCGGGCGGCCGCCGTCCGGGTCACCAAGGAGACCCTCGACCCCGACACCATGGCCTTCAACAGCGTCACCGTCCTGACCCGCGGCGCCCCCGAGGCGCCCCGCAAGCGGGTGGTGCCGGAAGAGGAGGCCGGGCCGCGCTGCGGCTCGCCCCAGGACCTCTACGCCCCGACGGCTCGGGATCTGATCGGGCGGGTGCTCGAGGACTGGCTGAACCGGCAGGGCGTCACCGCCTTCGAACTGCTGCACCGGCCCGACCTGGCCGAGAAGCTGGAGGCCTCCGGCGTCGAGCTGCAGCACGCCATCCAGAAGGTCGCCGTGCCGGAGAGCCAGGCCGTCGGCCAGCCCGTCCACGATCTGGTCCGCCACTACCAGAAGCTCAGCGAGCGCGCGATCGAGCGGCTGCTGTTCGCCGGACGCAAGAACCAGTTTCCGGACCTGGAGAACCATTCGCTCGCCGATCTGGCCCATCGCCTGGTCGGCCAGTCCGACCGCGCCTTCATCATGGGCGGCATCATCTCGGGCGCGATGAAGGGCGCACGCGGGGGACGCGCCCGGCTGGACCGGCTGATGGACCTGGCCGGGCGGGCCCCGATGGACGGGCCGCCGCACGCCATGGTCATGGTGGCCATCGAACAGATCATGTGCGAGCTGTTCGCGGCGCGGACCAATCTGGCCGACGTGCTCGGCCCGGCCCTCGACCAGGGGGCGTCGCTCGCCGCCGTGGTGCGAATGGTCGCGCCGCGGGAGGTCGCCGCCCTGATCAACCAGGACGCCCGCCTGGCGCTGCAGGTGCCGGTGGTCGAGGGGCCCGCCGCCCGGCTGGGCGAGCGCGTCGCGGCCGGCCAGTTCCCGCTGCTCTCGGCCTCCCTGGCCCGGATGGTGGTGCGCGAGCTGATGAGCCCGCGCCGACTGCGGCCCAACGACGCCGCCGGCGAGATCGACATCCTGCGCACCCTGGCCATGACCCTGACCGCGACGGCGGGGCGGCTGCTGACCCTGGAGGAGGTCCAGTCGGCCTTCAACGAACGGTCGAAGGCCCTGGTCACCGCCGACTTCGTGGCCGCCTATGTGAAATCCTGCACCACGGTGCTGTGCGAGGCCGAGGCCCTGACCCGGCTGTGCGAGAACGTCACCGGCACCGCGAACAAGCGCGCCGCGGCCCGCTGGCTGTCGGCCTGCGTCGGTTCGCTGCGCTTCGAGGGCGAGATGCGCGCCGCCTCCGCCGAGCAGACCGCCGCCCAGAAGCTGGGCATACTGGCCGGGCTGGTCCGGGCCGTGCGCGGCTGCGGCCTGAGCGAGCGCGACGAGACCGAGATCGCCGCCGCCATCGGCTCGGTCGGCGGCGCCGTCGAGGCCGAGGCCCGGATCACGGCCATGCTGGCCCGGTCCCCCGCCCCGCTGCAGCAGAAGCTGTCGGTGCTGCTGCGCATGGCCGCCGGCGAGACGGCCCCGCCGGGGCCCGCCGCCGACCGGGCCAAGGCGGAGGCGGTCAAGCTGTTCCGCGCCCCCGACAACCGCGCCGCCCTGGCGGCGGCGCCGGAGGCCCTGGCCCCGCTCAAGGGCCTGATGCGGGCGGCGGGCCTGGCGGCCTGATCGTTCGGCCGCGGTCAGAAGGCTCCGCCTTCTCGACCCGACGCGGCCTAGTCGAAGATGTCGAAGATGCTGTCGCGCTTCTTCTTGCGGTATTTGTAGTCGTCGTCGCGGTAGCGATCGTCCTTGTATCGCGGCGGCTCGCGATAGGCGGGCTGCGGCGGCTGGCCCCAGGGCTGGGGCGCGGCCGGCTGCGGCGCGGCGGCGGCCGAGGCGCGGCCCTCCTCGGTGGCGGCGGCCATCAGCTTCTCCAGCTCGCCGCGGTCCAGCCAGACGCCGCGGCAGCTGGGGCACATGTCGAACTGGACGCCGCCGCGCTCCAGCGTCTGCATGGCGGCGTTGTCGTTGGGGCACATCAACAGGGGCATCGGGGCGTTCTCCACGCGGATTCAGAGAGGGTCGGGCGCCCCGGCGCCGCGGATTGGGCCGGAGTCGAACGCCGGAGCGCCCGATGCGGTCCGACATCACGCGCCGCCGACGGCCAGGGGAACCGCCGGAGCCGCGCCAGAGGGGCCCGTCCCGCACGCCCAAACTGGGGTGGTCGCACCGCGGCGGCAAGGGGCCGCATCGTCGCGGCCCGGGGGAGCCATCTCAGCAGGCCTGGCCCGCCGCCCAGCCCGAGGACCAGGCCCACTGGAAATTGTAGCCGCCCAGCCAGCCGGTGACGTCCACCGCCTCGCCGATCACATAGAGGCCGGGGACGGATTTCGCGGCCATGGTCTGCTGGTCCAGCTGGTCCGTCGCCACCCCGCCCAGGGTCACCTCGGCGGTGCGGTAGCCCTCGCTGCCGACCGGCTTGACGCTCCAGGCGTTGACGGCCTGGTCGAGCCGCCGCAGCGTCTTGTCGCCGACCTCGGCCAGTTTGCCCTGCACGCCCTCGCGTTCGCAGACGCTCTCGGCCAGGCGGCGCGGGACCAGGTGGCCGAGCGCCGTGTGCACCATCTGCCGGCCGTTCTCGTCCTTCGCCGCCTTGAGCCGGGCGTGGACGTCTTCGCCGGGGGCCATGGCCACGGTGATGGCCTCGCCCTCGCGCCAGTAGGAGCTGATCTGCAGGATGGCCGGGCCGCTGAGGCCGCGGTGGGTGAACAGCATCGCCTCGGCGAAGGCGGCCCCGCCGCCCTTGACCACGGCGTCGACCGCCACCCCGGCCAGCGGCTTCAGCCGCTCGAGCAGGCCGGCCTCGAAGGTCAGGGGGACCAGGGCCGGGCGGGTTTCGGTGACGCGCAGGCCGAACGCCCGCGCCGTGTCATAGGCCCAGCCGGTCGCGCCCATCTTCGGGATCGACTTGCCGCCGGTGGCCAGCACCAGTGAGGCGCAGCGCACCGTCGATCCGTCCGACAGCGCCGCCTCGAAGCCGTCGCCGGAGCGGGCGAGGCGGTCGACCGAGACGCCCAGCGACAGGCGCGCCCCGGCCTCGCGCATGTCGTCCGTCAGCATACGGATGATCTGTTTCGCCGAGTCGTCGCAGAACAGCTGGCCGAGGGTCTTTTCGTGCCAGGCGATGCCGGCGCGGTCGACGCGTTTGATGAAGTCGTGCTGGGTGAACCGCTTCAGGGCCGAGGTGGCGAAGCGCGGATTCTCGCCGAGGAAGTTGGCGGGCCCGGTCCCGAGGTTGGTGAAGTTGCAGCGCCCGCCGCCGGAGATGCGGATCTTCTCGCCCGGCGCCCGGGCATGGTCGAGGACGCGCACCGAGCGGCCGCGCCGCCCGGCCTCGATGGCGCACATCATGCCGGCGGCGCCGGCGCCGACGATCAGGACGTCGACGGTTTCGGGCGCGGGTTCAGGCTTCATCGGCGGGCTCTAGCACGGGGCGCGGCGAGGGGGCGAGGCAGGCGGCAGGCAACAGGCGACAGGCAACAGGCAACAGGCAACAGGCAACAGGGAGTGGGCGCGGGGGTTCGTCCTCCGCCGGCGGACCGGCGCAAGGTGGGGAGGGTGCGGGACAGCCGGGCCTCGCCCGGATGTGTTTCTGGTTTTACCGTTTCGACGAGGTGACTGCCCCGCGCGGCCGTTTTCCACGCGCCCTCCGACTGGCGGCCCTGCATTCGGGCCTTTGACGGATCGCCCCGGACGCCTTGCGACGAACCGGGGCGGGACGGACATACCCCCGCCATCGCGAGGCCATCTGACCGCACCCAAGGCGCGCGGCGAGCAAGCGGGCAGGATCCATCCCTGCCCTCGAGGACCCCCGGACTCTCCATCGTCTGGGCTTCATCGCTCGACCACAGCCCGCCGTCGTCGAGGAGCGTGGATCCGACGCCCTCCCCATCGACGGGATGGGAACAGTATGCGGGAGGTTTCCACCAGGGCGCGTTCGTGACGCTGGCGCGGGGATGATGTGCAGGGAAAACAGCGGGGTGGCTGTTCGAACTATGGAGACAGAGGCGGGATTTGCAGCGCAGCAATTCCCGCTTTTCGTCATCCCTCGCGGAGCAGCGCTCCCGACTTCGCGCTCGCGCGCGCCGCCCTGTCCCGGGGTCGGCGCGGCTGCACCGCTTGCCCCGGGTTGACGAAAGGAAGGGTCAGTCCGGCTCTACGGGCGGCATCCAGTCGGGGTCGTTGACCGGGTGCCAGTCGGCGGCGAGATCGCACCAGCCGGGGTTGTCGCGCTCGATCAGGGCCAGCTTCCAGTCGCGCAGCCATTTCTTGAGCCGTCGCTCGCGCCGGATGGCGGCTGTCATCCAGACGTGGCGCTGGAACCAGACCAGGTCGGTGCAGTCGTTGTCATCGGTGAAGCCGGGAAACACGCGCGTCTTGTGCTTCCACACCCGGCTCGTGAGGTTCGAGGTCGAGCCGATGTAGATGGTCCCGTTGCGCCCGCTGGCCATGATGTAGCTGGCGATGAAGGTGCGGTGGGTGGCCATGCGGGAAGGCTATGCCCGGCGGCGGCGGGCGTCGACGTGATGCAGCCGCAGCGGAGGTTGCGGCGGCGGGTTCGCGCTGGGGTTCCTTCCTTTCGTCATCCTCCGGGCCGCGCGAAGCGCGGAACCGGGGGACCCAGCGGCGCCGCGAAGCGGCGAAATACAGGCGGCGGCGTGCGGCCCTCACCGGACGCCGCGTCCCCGACCGCGCTCCCGACAGGGTCGCGCTCCCGCGCGCCGCTGGGTCCCCCGGTCTGCGCCGCGAAGCCGCGGCTTGCCGGAGGATGACGAAAGGGGAGCCGCCGCTGTCGCCCAAGCATATGAAAACAACATACCGCGCGGAACTGGCACCGTCGGAGGGCCAACCAAGGTGTTGCCCAATCTCCCTCCGCGGCTATTTTGACTCATGCCCAGCCCTTCCGAACAAATGCTGTACAATTCAGTTCGCATCGCTGCGATGCGCGCTGGCCAAGTCACAAGCTATGGCACAGGATTTTACTTCAATCTCAACGTTGGACCGGGCGTCGCGCCTCTGTTGATTACCAATAAGCACGTTATTGACGGGGCTGATGGGTTGTCCATCTGCGTTCATCAGGCCCTTGATGATGGCTCGGGACCCTCTGGCACCCACCACAACGTCACCATCTCCCTTAGGGAGGGCGGAATTGTGCGACATCTCGACCCGAGCGTCGACCTGTGCGCCATAACCGTAGGAGAGCTGGTCAAGCCCGGAAGCTTGGGTGGAAAGAACGTCTATGCGGTGTTCTTGGACGAGTCGCTGATACCCGATGCACAGATGTGGACAGACTTGGATGCGTTGGAAGAGGTGGTGATGGTCGGTTGTCCAAACGGCCTCTTCGATGGCACCAATGGTATGCCCATCATGAGGCGAGGGACGACCGCTTCACATCCCGCTCTTCCCTACGACGGCAGGCAGGAATTCATGATAGACGCGGCCTGCTTTCCCGGTAGCTCAGGCTCGCCGATTTACCTTTTCAATTCATACGCCTTCTACAACAAAGCTCGTGGTGGCATCGACATGGGGACCCCAAGAATAAAGCTTCTTGGGATTCTTTATGCGGGCCCAACTATCGACCAACGCGGCCGTATTGTGCTCACGAAAGACCTCGATGTTTCGGTCCAATCAATGATGCACTTGGGTTCGGCGATCAGATCAACGCGTATTCTTGAGCTTGCCGATGAGATCAGAAAGCGTCTGTCGCAGGAGTAGGGACTGAGGATCGCTTCAAAATGGCGCGGCGAGATGCGCCGCCTAATGCACCCGCGCCTTCCCGATCTCCAGCCCGCCTTCCCCGGCTGACACGGCGATCACGCTGCCGTCCTCGATCTCGCCGGCCAGCAGTTTGCGGGCGATCGGGTCGATCAGTTCCTTCTGGATGACGCGCTTCAGGGGGCGGGCGCCGTAGACCGGGTCGTAGCCCTTGTCGGCGAGCCAGGCGGCGGCCGTGTCGTCAAGCGCGAGGGTCAGTCTCCGGTCGGCGAGGAGCTTTTCGAACCGCGACAGCTGGATGCGGACGATGCCGGCCATCTGGCCGCGGCCGAGGCGGCGGAAGAGGATGATCTCGTCGATGCGGTTGAGGAACTCCGGGCGGAAATGGGCGCGGACGGCCTCCATGACGTAGGGGCGGACGGACTCGACATCATCGCCTTCCGACTGGCCGGCGAGGGCGTCGGAGCCGAGGTTCGAGGTCATGATGATCAGGGTGTTGCGGAAGTCGATGGTGCGGCCCTGGCCGTCGGTGAGGCGGCCGTCGTCGAGCACCTGGAGCAGGACGTTGAAGACGTCGGGGTGGGCCTTTTCGACCTCGTCGAACAGCACGACCTGATAGGGGCGGCGGCGCACGGCCTCCGTCAGGGCGCCGCCCTCGTCGTAGCCGACGTAGCCGGGGGGCGCGCCGATCAGGCGGGAGACGCTGTGCTTCTCCATGTATTCGGACATGTCGAGGCGGGTGATGGCGGCCTCGTCGTCGAACAGGAATTCGGCCAGGGCCTTGGTCAGCTCGGTCTTGCCGACGCCGGTGGGGCCGAGGAAGAGGAAGGAGCCGAGCGGGCGGTTGGGGTCGTTGAGGCCGGCGCGGGCGCGGCGCACGGCGTCGGAGACGGCGGCCAGGGCCTCGTCCTGGCCGACCACGCGGCGGGCGAGGGCGTCCTCCATCTTGAGCAGCTTCTCGCGCTCGCCCTCCAGCATCTTGTCGACCGGGACGCCGGTCCAGCGCGAGACGACGGCGGCGATCTGTTCGGCGTCGACGACCTCAGGGGTCAGGGGGCCGGACTTGTCGGCTTCATTGGCTTCCGCCTCGGCGAGCTGTTTCTCGATCTGGGGGATCTGGCCGTAGGCGATCTCCGAGGCGCGGCCGAGGTCGCCGGCGCGCTGGGCGGCGGCCAGTTCGGCGCGCAGGCGGTCGAGGGTCTCGCGCAGCTGGGCGCCGGCGCCGACCTTTTCCTTCTCGGCCTTCCAGCGGGCGGTGAGGTCGTCGGACTCGGCCTCCAGTTCGGCGATCTCGTCCTCGAGCTTCTCGAGCCGGGCCTTCGAGGCGGTGTCGGTCTCCTTCTTCAGGGCCTCGCGCTCGATCTTGAGCTGGACCAGGCGGCGGTCGATCTCGTCGAGCGCCTCGGGCTTGGAGTCGACGGCCATGCGCACGCGCGAGGCGGCCTCGTCGATCAGGTCGATGGCCTTGTCGGGCAGGAAGCGGTCGGTGATGTAGCGGTTCGACAGGGTGGCGGCGGCCACGATGGCGCCGTCGGCGATGCGCACGCCGTGGTGGACCTCATACTTCTCCTTCAGTCCACGGAGGATGGAGACGGTGTCCTCGACGCTGGGCTCCTCGACGAAGACCGGCTGGAAGCGGCGGGCGAGGGCGGCGTCCTTCTCGACGTGCTTGCGGTATTCGTCGAGGGTGGTGGCGCCGACGCAGTGCAGCTCGCCGCGGGCCAGGGCGGGCTTGAGCAGGTTGGAGGCGTCCATGGCGCCGTCGGTCTTGCCGGCCCCGACCAGGGTGTGCATCTCGTCGATGAACAGGACGACGCCGCCCTCGGCCGCGGCCACCTCGTTCAGCACCGCCTTGAGCCGCTCCTCGAACTCGCCCCGGTATTTCGCGCCGGCGATCAGGGCGCCCATGTCGAGGGCCATGACCTTCTTGTCCTTGAGGCTCTCGGGCACGTCGCCGTTGACGATGCGCAGGGCCAGGCCCTCGACGATGGCGGTCTTGCCGACGCCGGGCTCGCCGATCAGGACGGGGTTGTTCTTGGTGCGGCGGGCGAGGACCTGGATGGTGCGGCGGATCTCCTCATCGCGGCCGATGACCGGGTCGATCTTGCCGTCGCGGGCGGCCAGGGTCAGGTCGCGGGCGTAGCGTTTGAGGGCGTCGTAGGCGTCCTCGGCGGCGGCGGAGTCGGCGGTCTTGCCCTTGCGGATCTCGTTGATGGCGGCGTCGATCTTGTCGGGGGTGGCCCCGACCGAGGCGAGAACGGTGGCGGCCACCCCGCCCTCGCGGGCGATGGCGCCGAGCAGGCGCTCGGTGGTGACGAAGGCGTCGCCGGCCTTCTTCGAGGCGGCCTCGGCGGCGGCGAAGACGCGGGCGGTGTCGCCGTCCAGATAGAGCTGGCCCGAGCCGCCGGAGACCTGGGCGCGCTTGGACAGGGCGGTTTCCGTGGCCGTCTCGGCCTTGGCCGGATCGCCCCCGGCGGCGGTGATCAGGTTGCGGGCGAGGCCGTCGCGCTCTTCCAGCAGCACCTTGAGCAGGTGTTCGGGGGCGAACTGCTGGTGCCGGCGGGCGAGAGCCAGCGACTGGGCGGACTGGACGGCCTGTTTGGCGCGGTCGGAATAGAGGTCGAGATTCACGGCGTGTCCCCTGATCAGGCGGAGTGTGGGCCCAGAGACGTCCTTTCAGAAAGCAACGCCTTGAGCTGCCGCAAATCTGGGTGTGGCGAGGGAGCCACACAAGGGGTGAGTGGACGGGTCGGCGCGGGTCGGGCTAGCGTCCGGCGAAAGTCTGTCGGGAGCGTCCCTATGTCCATCCGCCTCACGCGCCGCGCGGCGCTGGTTTCGTCCGCGGCCGCCGGGTTCGCCCTGCCCACGCTGTCGCACGCCCAGACCGGGCCCGCGCCGGCGGGCGAGGCGCTGGCGGAGGCGGTCGACGCCTATGTGAAGGCGTGCATGGCGGCCTTCCCGGACCAGCCGGCGCTGTCGGTGGCGGTGGTCAAGGACGGGGCCCCGGTGCTGACGCGGGGCTATGGCGTCAAGCGGCAAGGGCAGGCGGCGCGGGCCGAAGAGCACACCCTGTTCGCCATCGCCTCCAACACCAAGAACGTCACCTCGGCGGCGCTGGCCATGATGGTCGACGAGGGAAAGGTGAAGTGGGACGAGCCGGTGAAGACCTACCTGCCCGGCTTCACCCTGTCGGATCCGGTGATCGGCGAGCGGATCACGGTGCGCGACACCATCAGCCACCGCGCCGGCTTCGGCCTCGGCGCCGGCGACCTGCTGTTCTGGCCCAACAGCGACCGGAGCCGCGAGGAGGTGCTGGCGGCGGTCCCGTTCGTGCCGATCGAGGACCAGTTCCGCGGGCAGTACCACTACAACAACCTGATGTTCGTGGTCGCCGGGGCGGTGCTGGAGGCGGTCTCGGGGATGCGGTGGGAGCGGTTCATCCAGACCCGCATCCTCGACCGGGTCGGCATGGGCGAGACCGTGCCGATGACGAGCCTGGCCGACCCGGCGAGGTCGGCCCTGCCGCACGCCCGCGTCGGACCGCCGCTGCGCTATCAGGGCGAGATGGTGCAGATCGCCGAGTCCATCGCCGAGGTGTGGAACTGGGATTCGGCGGCGGCGGCGGGCGGCATCTGCACCACGGCGACCGATTGGGCGAAATGGATCGGCGTGCGCCTGGCCATGGGCGAGCTGCCGGACGGGACGCGGCTGTTCTCGGAAGCGGCGGCGAAGGAGATGTGGCGGCCGAATATCATCATCGGCTCGTCGGAAGGGCCCACGGCGGAGCTGCCGGGCCGGGCCATCGCCTCGACCTACGCCATGGGTTTTCAGGTCCAGGACTACCGCGGCGAGCGGATGATCACCCATGGCGGCGGCTCGCCGGGCGGGATTTCCGCGACCGTGCTGATCCCCGGGCGGGACGCCGGTTTCTCGATCTTCTCGAACGCCGAGGAGAGCTTCCTGCTGCGGGCCCTGCGCTCGGGCATCGCCGACATCGTCATGGGCAAGACCGGCTTCGACTGGATCGCCGACAGCGTGCGGCTGCGCGACGAAGGCGACGCCAAGTCGATCGCCGCAGCCGCGGAGATCGACGCGAAGCAGGCGGCCGGCGCCGCGCCGTCCCTGCCGCTCGAGGCCTATGCCGGAACGTGGCGGGACCCGTGGTACGGCGACATCGTCATCGAAACCCGGACGACAGGCCGGGGCCGGTCGCGCAAGAGCGGCCTGTGGCTGGACTTCACCCATACGCCCGCGCTGAAGGGCCCGCTGGAGCCCTATGACGGCGAGACGATGCGGACCCGCTTCCCCGACAAGCGCGAGGAGGACACCTTCGTCACCTTCAAGATCGAGAACGGGCGGCCGGTGTCGGCGACGATGAAGGCGGTCTCACCGGACGCCGACTTCAGCTACGACTTCCACGACCTGCGGCTCACGAAGGTCTGAGCCCGCCGCGCCGCCCCTAGGGAAGGTGGGCCAGCACCTTGAGCCAGTGCACCGACTGGCCCGCGTCGATCAGTTCGAACAGCGGGATGGCGAGCAGGAAGACCAGACCGTCGCGAAGGGTCAGCAGGAACAGCGACGGGCGGATGGTCAGCTCGTCGGCGTCCCGCCAGAGCGAGAAGCGCGGCCAGAAGCGGGGCGTGCGGGCCATGTAGCGGGCGTAGCTGTCGCCGAACTCGCGGAGCAGGAAGGCCTCCTCGCGCAGCACGGTGAAATGGAAGACCAGCACCGCCGCCGCGAGGAAGGCGGCCGCGATGACGAGGCTGCCGCTCTGAGCCCCGATGCCGAAGGCGCCCACGAAGCTGAAGACGTAGAGCGGGTTGCGGCTCACCGAATAGGGCCCCCGGTCGACGATCTCGGCCTTCTTGCGACCGCCGATGTAGAGGGTGCACCAGGCGCGGCCGACGATGGACAGGGCGATCGCCACAAGGCCGATGGACTCGACCGTCTCATGCCATGCGCTGTCGACGCCGCCGATCGACTGTGTCGCCACGGCCAGGGCCATCAGGCCGACCAGGGCGAGGCCGACGGCGACCTTTCGCAGCTTCTGGACCGTTCCGAGTTCCAGGGGGGCGGGCGTGGGGTTCATTCAAGGTCTCCGTTGACGAAGAGGACTGCGGAACTGTGACGGTTTCAAGCCCGGAGCGGCGGCCCGGCCTAGACGACCGTTCCGAACAGCCGGCCGATGCCGGCGGTCGCGGCCATGGCGATGACGCCCCAGAAGGCCACCCGCAGAACGGAGCGTCCGATGTCGGCGCCGCCCGCCAGGGCTCCGAGGGCGCCGAGTCCCATCAGGCCTGCCAGGGCGGTGGCGCCGACCCAGGCGATCATGCCGCCGAGCGGCGCCCACAGGACCAGCAGCAACGGCGGCAGGGCGCCCAGGGCGAAGGTCAGGGCCGAGGTCAGGGCCGCCTGGACCGGGCGGGCCGTGGTGATTTCGGAGATGCCGAGTTCATCCCGCGCATGGGCGCCGAGGGCGTCCCTGGCCATCAGCTGCAGGGCCACCTGCCGCGACAGGTCGGGATCCACGCCTCGGGCGGCATAGATGCCGGCCAGTTCCGCGACCTCGGCCTCGTGGTCGCCGGCCAGCTCGGCCCGCTCGCGGGCGAGATCGGCCCGTTCCGTATCCGCCTGCGAACTGACGGAGACATATTCGCCCGCCGCCATCGACATGGCCCCGGCCACAAGCCCGGCCACGCCGGCGATCAGCACGCCGCCGCGGGACGCCTCGGCCGCCGCGACGCCGACGACGAGGCTGGCGGTCGAGACCAGTCCGTCGTTGGCGCCCAGCACGGCGGCCCTCAGCCAGCCGATGCGCGAGACCCGGTGTCGCTCGGGGTGGGTCGGCAGGCGGCTCATCGGGCAGACTCCAGATCGGCGGCGCCGCGCGCGCCGGGCGTTTCCCTCATCGGAAGCCCGGCAGCATACGCCGGAGCGTCCCGTCCCTGAGCAGATAATGATGGAACAGGGCGGCGGCGGCGTGGATCCCGACCAGCCAGTAGCCGACGGTGGCCAGGGTCGTATGCAGATCCTCGACGCGTTCGGCGAGCCCCTCGTTCGGGGCGACCAGCGGGGGCAGCGAGAGGCCGAAGAAGGGAATGGGCTCGCCCTCGGCGCTGAGCACCATCCAGCCCAGCACCGGCAGGGTGATCATCAGGCCGTAGAGGGCGAGGTGGACGAGCGCCGCCAGCCGGTCCGGCCAGGTCCGGGGCGGGCCCCGGCGGGGCGACCGGGCGCGGGCGATCAGCCGCACCCAGACCAGGGCGAAGACCGACAGGCCGAGCATGAAATGCCATGTCTTGAGCGCCTCGCGCAGGTCGCTGCCGCGCGGATAGAATTCGCGCAGTTCAATACAGGCGTAGACCGCGGCGAGCAGCACCAGCATCAGCCAGTGCATCGAGATCGAGAGGCGGGAGAAGGCCGGCGGTTCAAACCGGGAAGCGGCGGTGATCTGGCTGGCCATGGAGTCGCTCCGGCGCGGAAGACGCCCGAACCTGGCGCCGGAGGCGATCCGGCGCCTTGATCTGGCGCAAACCGCGCCGCAGGGGGCCGCCGGCCCCTATTGAGCGGGGCGGCGTCCCGCCTCGAGGATGGGCATGCCCGCCTCGGTGGGGATGTAGATGATCTCGCGGCCCGGCTTGTCGGCGGACTCTTCCAGCATGTGAATGTAGGCCCAGCGCAGGTAGTTCTCGGGGCCGCCGAGGCTTTCGGCCATGATGCGGTTGGCCTCGTTGGCGCCGCGGGCGCGGGCGACCTCGGCCTGGGCGGTCAGCTGGGCCGAGTCGAGCGCGGCCCGGGCCTCGAGCACGCGGATGCGACGGTCCTGCACGGCCTGCTCATAGGCCGCCTTGCCCTGCATCTGCCGGGCGTAGACGTTGTATGTCGGCAGACCAATGAGGACGAGAACGCCGACGACGACGACGGCGACGACCGCGCCGATGGTGATGCTGAAACCGCGCATGGCGACCTCCTCCGGACAGGATGCGGGACCGTCCCGCTCGCGGAAGGGTCGCGGCGTCCGGCCCCGCGGTCAAGGCGCAGTCAGCCGACCAGTTCGAGGATCTCCAGCTTGGCCTCCTGCTTCGGCCACGGGATGACGAGGCGCCAGCGTTCCGGACCGATGCGCTCGAAGACGCCGATCTGGTCGCGCTCGGGCATCTGGCCATAGGCGGGGTAGCCGGTCTCGTCCGAGCCCCACGCCTGGGCGCCGATGAAGACGAGGCGGCGGTCGGTGTCGGGATAGAGCAGGCCGCGCGAGCGCTGGGAGCCGGTCGCCTTGGTCAGCACCAGGTCGCCGCCGGGAGTCAGCTCGACCGTGCAGCGGAAGAAGGGGTAGGCGACCCAGGCGAGACCGCCCGGGCTGTTCGCGCCCAGCTTGATGGTGCGGCAGCGGTAGGCGCCGGGCGGCGGCTGGAGCCGACCGGTCTGGCCCGCATTGGGATCGACCAGCGGACCCAGCGCCTCGACCTGCGTGGCGAAGCCGGCATCCTCCGCCTCGGCGCGGGCGAGACGCCAGGCCTGGTCGAGGCGGCCGAGGGCGGAAGCGTCGGCGGTGCTGGCCACCTGGCGCCAGTCGGCGCCGCCGCCCTGTTCGCCGGGGGCCGGTCCGGCCGGTTCGGCGGGCGCGGCCTCGGCCGCAGCCGGCGGCGGGGCTCCCTCGCCCGGGCCCGCGCCCGGATCGGCGGGCCCGGTCTCCGGGTCCGGGCCGCAGGCGGCGAGCAGGACGGCCAGCGAGACGGCGGCGAACGGGGCGGCGGGGGGCAGGCGCATCCGGAACTCCCTTGGGGCGAGTGGGCCGAACGGCTGAAGCGGGCCGGGGTTCAGCGCGGCCGCGGGTCGAGCAGCAGGCCCGAGACGGTGGCGGCCAGCAGCCGGGGCGAGAGGGGAAGACGCGCCGCCTTGCCGAGCAGGTGGTCCCGCACCCACGGCAGCACGCGGCCATCGGCCTGGTAGAAGGGGGTGAAGCCGAGGCTGAGCGCCTGATAGAGGCGGACGTGCCAGCGCCGCACGCGGACGTAGGCGGCGAGGCCGTCAGGCAGGTCGTGGTGGCGGGCGAGGGCGTCGGCCAGCGCCCGGGCGTCCAGCAGCCCCATGTTGACGCCCTGTCCCAGCTGCGGGCTGGTCGAATGGGCGGCGTCGCCGATGACCGCCAGCCGGTGGGCGGCGGGGCGGGCGAGGGTGTGGTGGCCATAACGGGCGAGGGTCAGCTGGTCCGGGTCGGTCAGGGTCTCGAGCAGGCCGGCGGTCTCGGGCCACAGGGCGCGGACCTCGGCCTTCCAGCGGTCGAGACCGGCGGCGCGCCAGGCGGGATGGTCGGCGGTCTTCAGGCTCCAGAAGAAGGTGGCGAGCCGGTCCGGAGCGCCGGGGCGCGCGCCGACCGGCAGGACGCCGATCATCTTCGCCGCGCCGCGATAGACCTGTTGCAGGGCCCGTTCGTCGAAGGGCGGGCCGGGCCAGGGGACGGTGGCCCACAGGGCGCCCCAGGCGAGCGGCCGGCCCTGCGTTCGCCCGCCGAGGGCCGCGGCGATCCGCGAACGGGCGCCCGAGGCGTCGACCACCAGATCGAAGGCGGGCGTGGAGAGGCCGCGCGCGTCGGTGAGGACGCCCGCCGCGGCCGCGACCATCTCGCGGCCGGTCTCGAACCACACCCCGGCGTCGCGGCAGGCCCGGTGAAGGACCTCGAACAGGGCGGCGCGATGGGCGCCGAGGGCCGGACGCGCGCGGCGCAGATCGGCGTAGCGGACGTCGAGGACGATGCGGCCGCGGCGGGCCTCGCGGCCGAAGAGGTGATCGATCGGCTGGGCCATGGCCGCGACTTCGCCGGTCAGGCCGAGGTGGTCGAGGACGGCGAGGCCGGTCGGCTGCAGCATGAAGCCGGCGCCGACCGGGCCGGCCTGTTCGAAGCGCTCGAAGACGACGACGTCGCGGCCCTGCCGGGCCAGCATCAGGGCGCAGGCGAGGCCCGAGGGGCCGGCCCCGACGACGGCGACGCGGCGGACGGCCATGGCCGCCTGGCTCAGGCCGGGACCAGTTCGATCAGGTCGAGATTGGACTCGGCCTGGGGCCACGGGATGACCAGCCGCCAGCGGCGCTCGCCGATCCGCTCCAGCACGGCGATCAGGTCGCGGTCGGGGCGCTGGCCGTAGGAGTTGGCGGGCGGCTCGTCGGCCAGGGCCATGGAGCCGAGCAGGACCATCTGGCGGTCGTTCTCCGGGAACAGCAGGCCGGCGGGGCGCTGGCTGCCGGTCAGCTTGGAGAATTTCAGGCCGTTCGGAGTCTGTTCGATACGGCAGGCGAACCAGCCGTAGACGACATAGCCGAGGCCCTCCTCGCCGCCCTGCGACCCCAGTTTGACGGTGCGGCAGCGGTAGTCGCCGGCGGGGGGCGTGACGTCCGGCCGCTGGGCCCGCGGCTCGATCAGCTCGCCGGTCGCGGCGAGATCGCCGGAGCCGCGCTGGCGCCGAGCCTGCTGCAGGGCCAGCGACCAGGCGGCGTCGAGGCGGTTGTAGCGGTCCCGGTCGGAGGCGGTGACGATGCCGCGCCAGTCGCGCAGCACGGGGCTGGAGCCCGGGCCGCCGGGAACCGGCGGCGGCGGCGGGGTGGCGGCGCAGGCGGAAATCGTGGCGGCGGCGAGGAGGCCCAGGACCGACGGCCGGAACAGACGAAGCATGCGGCGCTCCCGTGGGGTCGCGGACCGCCGCCTACGTCGAGCGCGCCGCGGGGGTCCGAGAACGTACACAGGCTCCTTGACCGGACCGGGCGTTGGACGTCAAGCGCCCTCGCCCGTCGCGGGCGATTCCGTCAGCTTTCGCTTGCCGGCGACTCAGCCTTGCGGCGTGGGGCGCGGCGCCGGGGGGCGGGAGCCTCGGCCTCGCCGCCCTCGGGCGGGCCGTCCGGCGCCGGAGCGGCCGGGGCGGCGGAACGCGTCAGGAATCCCGGCAGGGCCGTGGGGGCGTCGTCGCCCGCGGCGTCGGCGGCGGCGTCGCGGCGCGGGCGACGCTCGCGCTGCGGCCGCTCGGCGCGGGCGGGCGCCGGCTCGGCCTCGCGGCCGTCGGAGGCCTGGGCTTGAGCGGGGGCCGGTTCGCCGTCGTCCCCGGACGCGGACGCGGACGCGGACGCCTGATCGCCTTCGCCGCGCTCGTTCCTGAAGCGCTCGTTGCGTTCCTGCTGGCGGCGTTCCCAGCGCTCGCGGCGGGTCTCGCGGCGGCCGCCCTCGCCGGCGGGGCCATCGCCCTCGGCGCGGGGCTCGCGCGGCTGGTCGTCGCGGTCGCGCCATTCGCGGCGCGGCTGTTCGCCCTGACGGTCGTTGGAACGATCGTTCTGGCGATCGTAGGAGCGGTCGTTCTGGCGCTCGTCCTGCTCGCGCTGCCGGGCCTCGGCGGCGGCGACGCGGTCGGCCTCGGCCTTCTCGGCGGCCATGATGGCGGCGGCCTGGGCCCCGGTCTCGTCCTCGAAATCGATGTCGAAGCCCTGACCGGCCAGTTCGCGCTGGGCGATCTCGGACACCGGACGCGAGGGCTGCAGGGCGCGCAGGACGCGGAAATAGTGTTCGGCGTGCTGGGTGTAGTTCTCGGCGAGGACGCGGTCGCCGGCGGCCGAGGCGTCGCGCGCCAGCTGCATGTAGCGCTCGTAGACGGTCTGGGCGTTGCCGCGGACCTTGATGTTCTCCGGGCCCTGGGAGTCCCAGGACCGGTTCGGGTTGGTGGCGTTGGCGTTGCCGCCGCCGCCGCCGCCGGGCTTTCTGTTGCGTCCGCGCTGACGCTTCATGCCCTTGAAATCTCTCATCGGACGCTACCGTGCTTTGTGAAGGGACGGGCCGGCCTGCGAGATGCAGCCTGTCGCCGTCCGTTTCGTCGTTCCGCTTCGCGCGAGGCCAATCCCCGCTGACGATGTGATCGGAAATCCGCGTCGCCCCCTGGTCCGCCGGGCCGACTGGCTCGACCGTCAGATGCCCTGAGCGCGCGCGGATGAGCCTGAAGCGGCCCAAGTCGTGCGGTTTGGGTGGGAGACAGGGAGAGACTTAGCGCGGGCGCAGGCTGTTTCCAAGGGGTTTGTTTGTGTCGCCTTCGGCCCGTCGGGCGAGGAGCCCTACATCTTCGGGACGGGGTTCGTCCGCGGGTCCGGGCCGTTGGTGACGACGCGGTCGCGGTCAGACAGATCCTTGATCACGATGACGTCAGCGAAGCCGGCGGCCTCGAACAGGGCCTTGACCTGGGGGCCCTGGTCCCAGCCGATCTCGACCGCGAACAGGCCGTCGGGGCGCAGGATGCGGCGGATCTCGGGGGCCAGTTCGCGGTAGGCCTGGAGGCCGTCGGGGCCGCCGTCGAGGGCGAGGTGGGGGTCGTGGTCGCGCACTTCGGGGTCGAGTCCGGGGATGTCGCCGGACGGGATGTAGGGCGGGTTGGAGACGACGACGTCGAAGCTGTGGTCGGCGAAGCCGGCGGCCCATTCGGTGCGCAGGAAGGTCGCGCGGCCGTCGAGGTCGAGATTGGCGGCGTTCTCCTTCGCCACCGCCAGGGCCTCGGACGAGATGTCGGTGCCGACCCCGCGGGCGCCGGCCCGTTCGGCCAGGGTCGCCAGCAGGATGGCCCCGGAGCCGGTGCCGAGATCGATGATCTCGAAGGCCCGGTTGGGCGGACAGGCCAGCAGGACGACGTCGAGGATGGCCTCGGTGTCGGGGCGGGGGCTGAGCACGTCGGGGGTGACGTTCAGCATGATCTTCCAGAAGCCCTTCCTGCCGAGGATGCGCGACACCGGCTCGCGGCGCAGGCGGCGCTCGACGAAGCCGTCCAGCGCGGCCTGCTGGCCGGGGGTCACGGCGCGGTACGGGTCGGTCAGGATGTCGGTGCGCGAACAGCCGGCGGCGACCTCGAGCAAGAGGCGGGCGTCGATCGAGGGGCTGTCGATGCGGCCGGCCTTGAGCGTGGCCGCGGCGGCCTTCCAGGCGGTCAGCAGGGTCGGGCCGGAGGTCGGGGATGCGGCGGCGTCGGTCATGCTCTGGCCTTGGCGCGGGATTGCGCGGATATCAAGCGCGGCGGCGTCGGAACGCCGTCAAACCGGAGTCGTTGTGGCCACGATGCAGAAGCGGTCTGAAACAAGGGGCGGCCTCAGCCTGTGGGGCGTCCTGGGAGCGGTGGCCGGGGGCCTGGCCGCGGGGGCGGGGGCGGCGCATCTGCTGTACCGCCACGGCCATCGCTACGGACTGGAGTTGCGCCCTCCGCGACCGGAGCCGGCGCCGCCGCGTCCGCCGGTTCCCGAGGATTTCGAGGAAAGGGAACCCGGGCGCGGCCGGCTGGCGCGGCGGCCGGAACACATTCCGCACAAGGGCTGGATCGACATCTTCTGGCGTGTCGGGATGTCCTATTTCGGGGACCGCGTCGGCTTCGTCGCCGGCGGCGTGACCTTCTTCGTCGTGCTGTCGCTGTTCCCGACCCTGGCCGCCTTCGTGACCATCTACGGCCTGTTCTCCGATCCCAGCGACGTGGTGGCGCGGCTGTATTTCCTCTATTCGGTGATGCCGTCGGGAGTGGCCGGCTTCGTCTCGGGCGAGATGCAGCGCCTGGCCGACAATTCGAACACCCAGCTGACCTTCACCCTGGTGTGGACGCTGGCGCTGTCGCTGTGGACCGCGAACGGGGCGATCAAGGTGCTCTTCTACGGGCTCAACATCGCCTATCACGAGGTCGAGCGCCGCAATTTCCTCAAATACAACCTGACCTGCCTGGCCTTCACCGTGAGCGGACTGGCCGCCATCCTGGTGACGGCCGGTCTGGTGGTCGGCGTACCTCTGGTGCTGGGCTATTTGGGCCTCGCGGACGAATGGGCCCACCTGGCGCCGCTGCGCTGGCCGCTGCTGCTGCTCGTCTACGTCGCCTCGCTGACGGTGGTCTATCGCTTCGGGCCGTGCCGGCAGCGGGCGCGCTGGCGCTGGCTGACGCCGGGGGCGCTGTTCGCCTCGCTGCTGAGCGTCGGCCTGTCGCTGGGCTTCAGCTGGTATCTGCAGACCTTCGTCAAGGTGGACTCCTACGGACCGCTGGCGGCGATGATGGGCTTCCTGCTGTGGACCTGGCTGAGCGTGCAGATCATCATCATGGGGGCCGAGCTGAACGCCGAGGTCGAGCACCAGACGGCCATCGACACCACCACCGGAGAGCCGGCCGCCCTCGGCGAGCGCGGCGCGGTGGTGGCCGACACGGTCGGGCCGCGGCGCGGCAATCTGGCGGCCCTGGCCTTCACGCTCAAACATGCCGAGGCGCTGTCCGACCGGCTGTTGAAGCGGCGCATCCGGCAGACCCCGCCCGAGGCCTGACGAGGGCGGCAGGGGCGGTCGTTGGCGCTTCGCGAACGGGCGGGCGCCGCCGTTCACGAAGGCGGGGCGACGATCGCCGCATCCGGCGTGGCGGGCGGCGCGGGTCGCGGACAGGGTCGGCGGGTCGAGGCCCGGCCGTCGGGTCTCCCCCACACGAAGAGACCGCCATGATCCGCCTGCAAATCGCCACCCTCGGCGCGGCCGCCGCCGGCCTGCTCCTGCTGTCCGGCCCCGCCCTCGCCCAGGAAGCCGGCCGCGACAGCTCCGTCGCCCTGACCTTCGAGACCGGGACGCCGACCGGCGCCGTCATGGTCGCCCTGTACGATTCGCCCGCGGCCTACACCGGGGGTCGGCCGGTCGGGCAGACGATGCTGGACGTCGCAGCCGGCGAGACCACGGCGACCTTCGAGGGCCTGCCCGCCGGCGAGTACGCGGCCAAGGCCTTCCATGACGTGGACGGAGACGGCGAGATGGACGCCAATCCATTCGGCCTTCCGACCGAGCCCTACGCCTTCTCGAACAACGCCGTCGGCAATATGGGACCGGCGAGCTGGGAGCGGGCCCGCTTCACCGTCTCGGGCGCGACCGCCCAGACGATCCGGCTTCGCTGAGGAGGGCGCGATGATCGCCTCCCGACGCCATGTCCTGATGGGCGCCGCGGCCGCCGCCGCCGCGGTCGTCACCCCGGAAACGGTGCGCGCCATGTCCGCGATGCGGATCGCCACGGACTGGGGCCTGGCCACCGCCGACATCGAAACCGATGTGGCCCCGCGGGCCATGCGCCTGATCCACGGGCGGGCGCCCGCCGGGCTGGAGGGCGCGCTGTACCGCAACGGACCGGCCAAATTCCGCCGCCCCGGGCGGTCGGCGGCGCACTGGTTCGACGGCGACGGACTGGTCCGGCGCTTCCGGATCGCCGATGGCCGGGCGGAGCTGGCCGCCCGCTTCGTCGACACGCCCAAACGGCGCCAGGAGACGCGGCTGGACGCCATGGTCATGCCGGGTTTCGGCACCGTCGGGGATCCGCGCGCCGAGATCGGTTCGAACGACGACGCCAATGCGGCCAACACATCCGTGCTGATGGCCGGGGACGCCCTGTGGGCCCTGTGGGAAGGCGGCTCGGCCGTGGCCATGGACCCGGAGACGCTGGCGACCCGGGGCATGGTCACCCACCGCCCGGACCTGAAGTCCATGCCCTTCCTCGCCCATCCGCGGCGCGAGCCGGACGGCCGGATCTGGAACCTGGGCATGGGCGGCGGTCAGGCGATGGTCTGGCGGCTGTCAGCCGCGGGCGAGCTGGAGGCGGCGACCCTGATCCCCCTGCCGCGGGCCAGCTATGTCCACGATTTCACCGCCACCGACGGGCATCTGGTGATCGTGCTGCAGCCGTGGATACAGGCGCGGATGACCATGCCCTTCTCCGAGGGTTTCGAGTGGCGCCCCGCCGAGGGCACGCAGGTGCTGGTCCTCGACAAGGACGACCTGTCGCGTCGAAGGGTGTTCGAGCTGCCGGCGTTCGGCTTCTTCCATCTGGGCGACGCCTGGTCGGACGGGGACGACATCCGGTTCGACGTCTGCGTCCATCGCGACATGGATTTCGCCGCCCGGGGAGCGACCGAGGTCCTCAACGGCGTGCCGCTGGATGGCGAGCCGGCGCGGCTGGCCCTGGCGCAACTGAAGGCGGACGGATCCGCCGGGCTGCTGCGCACGGACCAGGTGGCGGAGTTCCCGCGGGGCGATCCACGCCGGGCGGGGCTGCCCCGACGCTTCAGCCTGCATACGGCCGGGGAGGCGCCGGGGCGTCCGTTCGCGAGCGCGATCGGGATGACCGACTGGCGGGCCGGACGCACCCGGGTGTTCGACTTCGGGGCCGACCATGTGATGGACGAGATGGTGTTCGTGCCCCGGCCCGGCGGCTCGGCCGAGGACGATGGATGGCTGATAGGGCCGTCGATCAACCTGGCCGCCCGGGTCAGCGAGCTGCATGTGCTCGACGCGGCGCGGATAGAGGACGGGCCGGTGGCCAGCTGGCGGGCGGACACGGCCCTGCCGGTCAGCTTCCACGGCATCTGGACCCAGGCTCGGCCTAGTACCAGCCGGCCTCCCGCAGGGCCCGGGCGTAGCGGCGGCTGACCGGGGCGACGACGCCGCCCTCGAGGGTCAGGGACGCCCGGCCGTCGCTGCGGGCGACGTCGCGCACCGCGTCCCGCGCCACCCACCAGCTGCGGTGGGTGCGCGCGCCCTCCAGTCCCTCCAGCTCGGCGACGGCGTCCGACAGCCGCATCAGGATCAGGTCCGAGCCGCGGTCGGTGTGCAGGCGCAGATAGTGGTCTTCGGCCTGGACGGCGCGCAGGGCGGCGCCGCGGAGCCGCGGCGGCAGGCGGTCGAGGAAACGGGCCGGGGCGGCGCTGGCGGAGCCCGCATGGGTCTGGACCGGCGCCGGTCGGCCGAGGAAGACGTTCAGGGCGCTGATGGCGACGGTGATGACCAGGACCGGGCCGATGAAGTCGACGAGCCGGCTGACCGGATAGATCTCGCTCTCGAAGACGAGGCCGGTGACCAGCCAGACCAGCACCACCACCGGGCCGGCGGTGAGTGCGGAGAGGGCGGCCACCGTCAGCCACGGCCGCTCGTCCGGGTCGACGAGGCGCTCGATCAGACGCGAACAAAGAGTGGCCCAGGCGGCGCCGGCCAGAATCAGCGGAACCCAATAGGCGAAGCGAAGCCACAGCGGGACGATGTTGGTGCCGAAGGCCCCGGTCAGGGCCAGCACCACGCCCGAGCCCACGGCGACGGCGAGGCCGCGGTCGAGCCGGATCGAAATCCGCAGCGTCCGGCCTTCATCCTGCGGGGGCGCGGGGGCGCTCATCGGCGGGCGCCCGCTCCCGGCCCGCACACGGCGCGGAAACCGGCGGCGGCGAAGCGGACCATGTATTCGCCGGCGGTTTCGAGGTCGCCGGAGCGGCACAGGCCGCCCGACAGACGGTCAAGGCGACCGGTCTCGCCCAAGGTCAGGGTCAGGGCGCCGGACAGGTTGTGATAGCCCCAGTAAAGGTCCTCCTCGTGCGCCTCGGGCAGGACCCGCTTGATCAGCTCGATGAGCCGCCGGGCGGTCGGGTCGAAATAGCGCGTCATGATCTCGCCGCCGAACATCGGGTTGGCGTTGGTCTGGGCCACCAGGGCGGCGTAGTGCTTCCACCCCGGCCCGCCCTTCAGGGCCCATTCGAACGGCGAATGCAGGAAGGCCGCGAGCAGCCCCTCCAGCGTCATGTCCGCCCCCGCCGCCTCGGCGTAGCGGTTGATGGCGTTGACCCGGTCGCTGTTCCAGACCTCGGCCCGGCGCAGGAAGACGGCGTCGAACAGGGCGCGCTTGGCCCCGAAATAGTAGTGCACCAGGGCGGTGTCGACGCCGGCCTCGCGCGCCACCTCGCGGATGGTGACGCCGTAGAAGCCGTGCTTGGAGAACAGGTCCTCGGCGGCGTCGAGGATGGACTCGCGGGTATCGGCGGCGCCCTCGGCCCGGGCCTTCGACGGGCGGCCGCGCCGGGCGGGGGCGGCGACGGTCTCGGGAGCGGCAAGCTTGGTCATTCGCAGAAGCTAGGCTCCGTCAGCCGGTCATGGCAACGGCGCCACAGTCGGGCGCGGCCCGTGTCGCGGCAAGCGGCGCCGTTTGACAGGCGGGGGAAAACAGTTACGGTCCCGGAAAATCATTGAACGCTGAATAAAAAAGCGTCACGGGCTGGAAACACAGGAATGGGGCTTCACATGAACCGCTACGTAAAGACCGCCTTGCTCGCGGGCGCCGCCTGGAGCGCGCTTTCAACCGCCGTCCTGGCGCAGGACGCGCCGCCGCAGGAGGAGACGGCGACCAACGTCGGCGAGATCATCGTCACCGCCCGCCGTCGCGACGAGGCGCTGAAGGACGTGCCGATCTCGGTCTCGGCTTTGGGCGCGGAACGCCTGGAAGAGACCGGCGCGACGGACATCACCGCCCTGCAGCAGCAGACGCCGAACGCGACGGTCCAGGTGGCCCGCGGATCGAACTCGACCCTGATCTCCTTTATCCGCGGCGTCGGCCAGCAGGATCCGCTGTGGGGCTTCGAGCCCGGCGTCGGCCTGTATGTCGACGACGTCTACATCGCGCGTCCTCAGGGCGCCGTGCTCGACATCTACGACGTCGAGCGCATTGAGGTGCTGCGCGGCCCGCAGGGCACGCTTTACGGCCGCAACACGGTCGGCGGCGCGGTCAAATACGTGACCTCGCGTCTGTCGCAGGATCCCGAGCTGATGCTGCGCGGCGCCTACGGCAGCTACAACCAGGTCGACCTGCTGGCCTCGGGCAGCATGCCGCTGGCCGACAATTTCCGCATCGGCGGCGCCATCGCCAGCTATCAGCGCGACGGCTACGGCGAGAACCTGAACACCGGCGCCGAGCACTACAACAAGGACGTGCTGGCCGGCCGCGTCAGCATGGAGTGGGAACCGCGCGAGGACATGTCGATCCGCCTGGCCTACGACCGGGTCGAGGACGACTCCAATCCCCGCCACGGCCACCGCGAGGTCGCGGGCGTCGGACCGGGCGCCGGCGTGCCGGACAGCGTCTATGACACCTATGCCGGCATCGGCGACGAGAACTCGGTGATGAACCAGGGCTTCTCGGCGACGGTCCAGCTGGATGTCAACGAGCACTGGACCTTCAAGTCGATCACCGCCTGGCGCGAGGGCGAGACCGACACCGTCATCGACTTCGACAACACCCCGGCGCCGACCCTGGACATCCCGGCCTACTACGCCGACGACCAGCTGACGCAGGAGTTCCAGTTCCTGTTCGACTACGACCGGATCCAGGGCGTGATGGGCTTCTTCTACCTCGACGGCCACGCCGAGGGGGCCTTTGACACCATCGCCGGCAATCTCGGCATCGTCATCGGCACCGGCGGCCAGGTGAACACCGAGAGCTGGGCCGGCTACGCCGACGTCAACCTCGACCTGACCGACCGCCTGCACCTGTCGCTGGGCGCGCGCTATACGCTCGACAACAAGACCGGGACGGTGTTCCGCGCCAACTATCTGGGCGCCACCAACAGCCCGCTGCTGGGCGGCACGCCGCGCGCTCCCCTGCTGGTCCGCACCGACTACACCGCCTCGAACGACTTCAACCAGTTCACCCCGCGGGTGGCGCTGTCCTATGATCTCAACGACGACATGACGGCCTACGCCTCGTATTCGCAGGGCTACAAGTCCGGCGGCTTCGACATGCGCGGCGACGCCATCCTCACCCCGGACACGGTCAACGGCTACGAGCCGGAGACCGTCGACTCGATCGAGCTGGGCCTGAAGGGTTCGCTGGACCGGCTGTCGTTCGCGGCCTCGGTGTTCCGCAACGAGTACAACGACCAGCAGGTCACCACCCAGGTCCCGGCCGTCGGCGGCATCGCCAGCTTCGTCGACAACGTCGGCTCCTCGACCTTCCTCGGCGCCGAGTTCGAAGGCTCGCTGTTCCTGTCGGACAGCCTGAGCGCCAACTTCGCCGTGGGTTACCTCGACTCCGACTTCGAGGAGTTCCTGCGCTACAACCTGGCGCTGGGCGTCTACGAGGACATCTCGGACCAGGTGGTGCTGCAGAACGCACCGAAATGGACGGGCTATCTCGGCCTGACCTGGCGCGGCGACGTGGCCGGCGGCGAGCTCGCCGTCACCCCGTCGGTGTCCTATCGCGACGACTACAGCCAGTTCGAGTTCCCGAACCCGATCCTCGACCAGGAGGCCTATGCGCTGGTTGACCTGTCGATCGTCTGGACCGATCCGGGCGACCGCTACACCGTCGGCCTGTACGGCAAGAACCTGACGGACGAGGAGTACCGGGTGGGCGCCTACAACTTCGCCGGCGCGGTCTTCAACGACTCCCTGATCGGATACTACGGCCCGCCGCAGACCGTGACCGCCTCGCTGCAGGTCAAGTTCTGATCCGAAAGACTCCTGAAGCCTGATCGCATGTGATCACGGGCGGCGGTTCACCTGAGCCGCCGCCCTTTTTCTTTTACGCCGCGCCACGGCCCCGCTACCGTCCGGCCCAACAAGAAGACCAAGTCGAGGGAAACGTCATGACCGACACGGCCGCCTCCAGCCCCGCGGCGACGCCCGTCCGCCCCGGCTACCGCTACTATGTGCTGGCGGTGCTGGTGCTGGTCTATGCGCTGAACTTCCTCGACCGGCAGATCATCGGCATCCTCGCGGCCCCGCTGAAGGATCATTTCGACCTCACCGACTCCCAGTTCGGCCTGCTGGGCGGCATCGCCTTCGCCAGCGTCTATTCGACCCTGGCGATCCCGCTGGCGTGGCTGGCCGACCGCTTCAGCCGGGTGTGGATCATGACCGGGGCGCTGGCGGTGTGGAGCGGCTTCACCGCCCTGTGCGGCATGGCCGGCTCGTTCACCCAGCTGTTCCTGTGCCGGATGGGGGTGGGCGTCGGCGAAGCGGGCGGCGTGGCCCCGGCCTATTCGCTGATCTCGGACTATTTCCCGCCGTCGCAGCGGGCCCGGGCGCTGGCGGTGTTCGCCTTCGGCATCCCGATCGGCACCGCAGCGGGCACGCTGGTCGGCGGCCTGCTGGCGGCGCGGTGGGGCTGGCAGACGGCCTTTATCGTCGTCGGCATGCTGGGCCTGCTGCTGGCCCCGCTGCTGCGCCTGACCATCCGCGATCCGAAGCGGGGCGGGACCGACGCGACGGCCGCGGCGGAGAAGGCGGCGCTGGCCCCCGCCGCCTCGCCGGCGAGCACGGCCCCGGCCGCGGCGCTGTCCAGCCGGACCGGAAGCCTCGCCTCAATGGCCATGCTGTCGATCGGCGCAGCGGCCCTGGCCTGGGGCGCGGTCCAGTATTTCGTCGCGGGCCAGGAGGCGAGCGGCCTGACCTGGGGCTTCGGCGGTCTGCTGGCGCTGGTCATCGGGGTGTCGCTGCGGATCGCCCGCAGCACCGCCTCGGTGGTGATCCGCAAGCCGAGTTTCTGGCTGCTGGCGCTCGGCGCGGCGTCCTCCTCGATCTGCGGCTATGGCGTCGCCGGCTGGCTGCCGCTGTTCTTCATGCGCAGCTTCGACCTGACCCTGATCCAGACCAGCTGGTATTATTCGGGCATCGCCCTGGTGGGCGGCACCCTCGGCATCTGGCTGGGCGGCTTCTTCGCCGACAAGCTGAGCAAGCGCGGCAAGGGGGCCTATCCGATGACCCCGGCGATCGCCTTCCTGATCTCGGCGCCGCTGTTCATCGCGGCGATGAACTCGCCGTGGATCATCGGCCTGGTCCTGCCCGGCGGGGGCACCAACGCCCAGCAGCTGATCCTGGCCTTCCTGATCTTCCTCGTCCCGACCGGCCTGAACCTGGCCTGGCTGGGACCGGTGACGGCGGCGGTGCAGCACCTGGTCCCGGCTCCGATGCGCTCCACCGCCTCGGCCCTGTTCCTGCTGATCAACAACCTGCTCGGCCTGGCCGTCGGCTTCTACTATTTCGGCTGGATGAGCGACCTGCTGGCCCCGCGCTTCGGCGACGAGAGCCTGCGCTGGGCGATCTACACCGGCATGGCCTTCTATCTGCTGGCCTCGGCCCTGCTGTTCGGCGCCTCGCGGACGCTGAAGCGCGATTGGGTCGACTGAGACGACGCCGGCCATATTGACGCTTTTTTTCGACGCACACTGGCTTCGATAGCCGGGCCGCGCCCGGCCCTCCCCCTGTCATCGTGAGAGTCCGCCTACATGATCGCCACGCTTCTGTTCGCCGCCGCCCTGAGCGCGGCCCCGGCTCCGGCCGACGACTTCAAGGCCCTGTGCGTCGTCACCAGGGGCGATGTCGCCGCCGTGACCGCCGCCGTCGCCGCCCAGGGCTCCTGGTCGGGCCCGGTCCAGCAGGACGGCATGACCGTCTGGACGCATACGGGCGAGGGCGTCGAGCGCAACCTCGTGGTCGGTGAACAGGCCGCCCCGGACGGCAAGCGCCAGGCCTGCATGCTGACCAGCCAGCCGGCCCAGCCCGAGCTGGCCTCCGGCATCACCGCAGCGCTGGGCGGCGTGGCGATGGCCGTCGACGCCAACGCCGGCCTCTATGCCTATGCCCCGGACCAGGACGCCTACCGCGCCGGCGACGTGACCTTCGTGCAGGTCACCAGCGAGGCGGACAGCACCAGCCTGACGGCGATCCGGCCGATCCGCTAGGCGGCTCCGCGGCGCGAACCACCGAACGCCCTTCGCCCCGCGGCGGAGGGCGTTTCCCTGTCCGGTCCATGCCGGCCGGGCGACAGGCGGTTGCACCTGCGAAGGCGCGGGTCCTATAAGCACGCCGACTCTCCCCCCAAGGCGGCATCCATGAACATTCACGAGTATCAGGCCAAGCAGGTCCTGAAGGGCTTCGGCGCTCCGGTTGCGGCCGGCGTGGCCATCACCTCGGCCGACCAGGCCGAAGCGGCGGCGAAACAGCTGCCCGGTCCCCTGTACGTCGTGAAGTCGCAGATCCACGCCGGCGGGCGCGGCAAGGGCAGGTTCAAGGAGCTGCCGGCCGACGCCAAGGGCGGCGTCCGGCTCGCCCGCTCGATCGAGGAAGTCGTCGCCAACGCCCGCGAGATGCTGGGCAACACGCTGGTGACCGCCCAGACCGGCCCGGCCGGCAAACAGGTCAACCGCCTCTATATCGAGGACGGCGCCGACATCGATCGCGAGCTGTACTGCTCGCTGCTGGTCGACCGGCAGTACGGGCGCATCGCCTTCGTCGTCTCCACCGAGGGCGGCATGGACATCGAGGCGGTCGCCCATGACACGCCCGAGAAGATCCAGACCATCGTCATCGACCCGGAAGCCGGCGTCACCGACGCCGATGTGGCGAAGATCAACGCCGCGCTCAAGCTGGACGGCGCGGCCGCCCAGGACGGCGAGACCCTGTTCCCGACCCTGTACCGGGCCTTCGTCGAGAAGGACATGTCGATGCTGGAGATCAACCCGCTGATCGTCATGACCAACGGCCGCCTGCGGGTGCTGGACGCCAAGGTCAGCTTCGACGGCAACGCCCTGTTCCGCCATCCGGACATCAAGGAACTGCGCGACGAAACCGAGGAAGACGCCAAGGAGATCGAGGCCTCGGAATGGGACCTCGCCTATGTCGCGCTGGACGGCAACATCGGCTGCATGGTCAACGGCGCCGGTCTGGCCATGGCGACGATGGACATCATCAAGCTGTACGGCAAGGAGCCGGCCAACTTCTGCGACGTGGGCGGCGGCGCCTCCAAGGAAAAGGTCGCGGCGGCCTTCAAGATCATCACCGCCGACCCGGCCGTTCAGGGCATCCTGGTCAACATCTTCGGCGGCATCATGCGCTGCGACGTCATCGCCGAGGGGGTGGTCGCCGCGGTGAAGGAAGTCGGGCTGAAGGTGCCGCTGGTCGTCCGCCTCGAGGGCACCAACGTCAACGAGGGCAAGCGCATCCTCAATGAGTCGGGTCTGGCCATCACCGCCGCCGACGACCTGGACGACGCCGCCCAGAAGATCGTCGCGGCGGTCGGCTGAGCCTGTGAGGGGCGCCCGCACCCTGGTCGCCGCGTTCGCCGCGGCGCTTGTGTGGCCCGCGACCGGATGGTCGCAGGCGGCGGTGGCGCCCGCGCGCCTCGACCTGATCCAGACCCTGAACCAGATCTGCGTCGCGGCCCACGGCGACCGCGAGCGGGCCGCCGCCCTGGCGCTGGAAGCCGGCTTTTCGCCGACTCCCGCCGAGACCGTGCCCCATCTGCGCAACAGCTCTGAAGCCTCGGGCTTCGTGCGCAGCACCAGCGCCGACATGGCCTATGTCATCACCGGACTGATGACCCGCCGCATCGGCCGGGAGACGGTGCAGATCGAGTTCTGCGGGGTTTCGGCCCGGCCGACCGATCACCGGGCGCTCGACGCGCGGCTGCGGGAGGTGATGGGGTTCGCGCCCGTGCGCGGCGCCGGCTTCGAGGCCTACGCCTGGCTGCAGACCCCCGAGGGCCGGGCGCCCACGCGCAGCCTCACCGACCCCCAGTTCGTGTCCATGGCGGCGACCGGCCAGATGCGCATGATCGGACTGGACCGCGCCGGCCCGGGGTCGACCCTGATCTATTTCCTTCCTCGCATCGACTGAGCCGACGCGACTCCACCTTTCCGCCTTCGGGATATTCGAACCATGTCCATCCTCGTCGACAAGAACACCAAGGTCATCGTCCAGGGCCTGACCGGCAAGACCGGCACCTTCCACACGGAACAGGCGCTGCGCTACTACGGCACGAAGATGGTCGGCGGCGTGCACCCGAAGAAGGGCGGCGAGCTGTGGCACGGGTCGGAAGGCGAGACCCTGCCGATCTTCGCCTCTGTGGCCGAAGCGAAGGAAGCGACCGGCGCGACGGCGTCGGTGATCTATGTCCCGCCGGCGGGCGCCGCCGACGCCATCATCGAGGCCATCGAGGCCGAAGTGCCCTTCATTACCTGCATCACCGAGGGCATCCCGGTGCTGGACATGGTGCGCGTCAAGGCGCGGCTGGACCGGTCGAAGTCCCGCCTGCTGGGCCCCAACTGCCCCGGCATCCTGACCCCGGAAGAGTGCAAGATCGGCATCATGCCGGGCTCGATCTTCAAGAAGGGCAATGTCGGCATCGTCTCGCGCTCGGGCACCCTGACCTATGAGGCGGTGTTCCAGACCACCAACGAGGGCCTCGGCCAGACCACGGCCGTCGGCATCGGCGGCGACCCGGTCAAGGGCACGGAATTCATCGACGTGCTGGAGCTGTTCCTCGCCGACGAGGAGACGAAGTCGATCGTCATGATCGGCGAGATCGGCGGCGGGGCCGAGGAGGACGCGGCCCAGTTCCTGATCGACGAGGCGAAGAAGGGCCGCAAGAAGCCGATGGTCGGCTTCATCGCCGGCCGCACCGCGCCCAAGGGACGCACCATGGGCCACGCAGGCGCCGTGGTCTCGGGCGGCAAGGGCGACGCGGAGTCCAAGATCGCGGCCATGGAAGCCGCCGGCATCCGCGTCTCGCCGTCGCCGGCGCGTCTGGGTGCGACGCTGGTGGAAGTCCTGAAGGGCTGACGTTGCGCCTCGCGATCCGTCACCCTCGGGCTTGACCCGAGGGTCAGAGGCGAGCGGCGGGCTGTGCGTCGAAGATGGCCCCACACGCGCGCGCGCCTGCGCCTTCGACGGAGCACCGGATGGTCTGATCCTCGGGTCAAGCCCGAGGATGACGGCCGGAGTTGTGGGCTCTCATGTCTCACCTGTGGGGCACGAAACGGGGGAATTTCGCGGAATTTGCGACAAATTCCGCCCCTTCGCCCCCATTCGGTCATGACCCATAAGGAAACAGCGCCTATATCAGCGGCGCCGGCAGCGGGCAGACGTGCGCGCGCCGCCCAAGGGACGCGACGAGAACAATGGCGGACGATGCCGGTCGGCTGAACCAGGTCTTTGCCGAGACCAGCTTCCTGTATGGCTCCAACGCCTCGTTCATCGAGGATCTGCACGAGAAATGGGCCGCCGATCCGGCGTCGGTTTCCGGCGAATGGCGCGCCTTCTTCGACCAGCTGCGGGACAATGCCGAGACGGTGAAGGCCGCCGGCGCAGCCGGCGCCTGGGGCCGCTCGCCGGTGTCGGAGCCGACCGAGGACGCCGCGGTGTTCGACGGCCGTTGGCCCGCGCCGAAGCCTGATCCGAAGAAGGCCGGCGCCGCGCCGGCCAAGGCCGCCGAGGCCGCGCCGTCCGCGGCGGTGTCGAGCGAGGCCATCCGGGCCGCCGCCCACGATTCGATCCGCGCCCTGATGCTGATCCGCAGCTACCGCGTTCGCGGTCACCTGCAGGCGACGCTGGACCCGCTGGGCATCGAGCAACCGACCGAGAACCCCGAGCTGACGCCGGAATTCTACGGTTTCAGCGAGGCCGACCTCGACCGGCCGATCTATCTGGACGGCGTGCTGGGCCTGCAGACCGGGACCATCCGCGAGGTGCTGGCGATCCTGAAGCGCACCTACTGCGGCCATATCGGCATCCAGTTCATGCATATCGCCGAGCCGGAGGAGAAGGCCTGGCTGCAGGAACGGTTCGAAGGCTCGGACAAGTTCGAGCAGAACGCCTTCACGAAGGAAGGCAAGCTGGCCATCCTGAACAAGCTGATCGAAGCCGAGGGCTTCGAGCGCTTCCTGCACAAGCGCTTCCCCGGCACCAAGCGGTTCGGCCTGGACGGCGGCGAGGCCATGGTCCCGGCGCTGGAGCAGATCATCAAGCGCGGCGGCGCCCTTGGCGTCGACGAGATCGTGCTGGGCATGGCCCACCGCGGGCGGCTGAACACCCTGGCGGCGGTGATGGGCAAGCCCTATCGCGCCATCTTCCACGAGTTCCAGGGCGGCTCGACCGTGCCGTCCGACATCGAGGGCTCGGGGGACGTCAAATACCACATGGGCGCCTCGTCGGACCGCGAGTTCGACGGCAACAAGGTCCACCTGTCGCTGACCGCCAACCCGTCCCACCTCGAGATCGTCAATCCGGTGGTGCTGGGCAAGGCGCGGGCGAAACAGGCGTTCGACATCCGCGAGGCCAACGCCGGTCAGCCGTCGGAGCAATGGGCGCTGGACCGCTCCCGCGTCGTGCCCCTGCTGATCCACGGCGACGCCGCCTTCGCCGGCCAGGGCGTGGTGGCCGAGTGCTTCGCCCTGATGGGGCTGAAGGGCTACCGCACCGGCGGGACGATCCATTTCGTGGTCAACAACCAGATCGGCTTCACCACCAGCCCGCGCAACAGCCGGTCGAGCCCCTATCCGTCGGACGTGGCCCTGATGGTCCAGGCGCCGATCTTCCACGTCAACGGCGACGACCCGGAGGCGGTGGTCTTCGCCGCCAAGGTGGCCACCGAGTTCCGCCAGAAATTCCACAAGGACGTGGTGGTGGACATGTTCTGCTACCGCCGCTTCGGCCACAACGAGGGCGACGACCCGACCTTCACCCAGCCGCTGATGTATTCGAAGATCCGCGCGCTGAAGTCGACGCGTGAGATCTACGCCGCCCGCCTGATCGCCGAGGGGGTGATCGACCAGGCGGCGGTCGACGCCGAGGTCGAGCGGTTCGAGGCCTTCCTCGACGCCGAGTTCGAGGCCGGCAAGGCCTTCGAGGCCAAGAAGGCCGACTGGATGGACGGCCAGTGGCAGGGCATCGGCCTGCCGGACGGCGACGAGCGCCGCGGCGCCACCTCCGTCCCGGCAGCCAAGCTGAAGGACCTCGGCCACCGGCTGACGACCATTCCGAACGACGTCGACATGCACAAGACGCTGAAGCGCGTCATGGACGGCCGGCGCGAGATGATCACGACCGGCGAGAACATCGACTGGGCCACGGCCGAAAGCCTGGCCTTCGCCTCGCTGCTGGACGAGGGCTTCCCGGTGCGGCTGTCGGGCCAGGACTCGGTGCGCGGCACCTTCAGCCAGCGCCATTCGGGCATCGTCGACCAGACCACCGAGGCCCGCTACGTCCCGCTCAACAACCTGCGCGAGGGTCAGGCCGAGTTCGAGGTCATCGACTCGGCCCTGTCGGAAGAGGCGGTGCTGGGCTTCGAATACGGCTACGCCCTGACCGACCCCAACACCCTGGTCATGTGGGAAGCCCAGTTCGGCGACTTCGTGAACGGGGCCCAGGTGGTCATCGACCAGTTCATCACCTCGGGCGAGCGCAAATGGCTGCGCATGTGCGGCCTGACCATGCTGCTGCCGCACGGCTACGAGGGACAGGGGCCGGAGCATTCGTCGGCGCGTCTGGAGCGCTTCCTGCAGCAGTGCGCCGAGGACAACATCCAGGTCGCCAACTGCACCACGCCGGCCAACTATTTCCACATCCTGCGCCGCCAGATGCACCGGCCGTTCCGCAAGCCGCTGATCATCATGACGCCCAAGAGCCTGCTGCGGCACAAGAAGGCGGTCTCGACCCTCGCCGACATGGCCGAGGGCAGCTCGTTCCACCGCGTGCTGCACGACGACGCCCAGACCCGGCCCGAGGCCGCGGGCGTGAAGATCAAGGCGGACAAGGACATTCGCCGCGTCGTCCTGTGCTCGGGCAAGGTCTATTACGACCTGCTGGAGCGGCGGGAACGGGACGGGATCGACGACGTCTATCTGATGCGGCTGGAGCAGTTCTATCCCTGGCCGATGAAGTCGCTGATGACCGAACTGGCCCGCTTCCCCGACGCCGAACTGGTCTGGTGCCAGGAAGAGCCCAAGAACATGGGCGGCTGGACCTTCGTCGATCCGTGGCTGGAGCTGACGCTGGAGAAGCTGAACGTGAAGGCCAAACGGGCCCGCTACGTCGGCCGCCCGGCCTCGGCCTCGACCGCCGCGGGCCTGATGAGCCGGCACCTGAAAGAACTCGACGCCTTCCTGACCGACGCCTTCGCCTGACACCCTGAATAGCTGAACGAGACCTGGACCCGACCATGGCCGACATCCTGACCCCCGCCCTCGGCGAATCCGTCACCGAAGCCACCATCGGCAAGTGGACGAAGAAGGCCGGCGATCCGGTGAAGAAGGACGAGGTCCTGGTCGAACTGGAGACCGACAAGGTCTCGCTGGAGGTGGTGTCGCCCGCCGACGGCGTGCTGGCCGAGATCAAGGCTCCCGACGGCGAGACCGTGACGCCGGGCGCCGTGCTGGGCGTGGTCAGCGAAGGCGCGGCCGCCGCGCCGGCCGCCGAGGCGCCCGCCAGGGCCGAGGCTCCCAGGGCTGAAGCGCCGAAGGCCGAACCGGCCCCTGCGGCTGCTCCCGCCGCCGCCTCCGGCGGCACGGTGCCCATCATGACCCCCGTCATGGGCGAGAGCGTCGCCGAGGGTTCGATGGGGACCTGGCTGAAGAAGTCCGGCGACACGGTCGCCAAGGACGAGCTGCTGGTCGAGATCGAGACCGACAAGGTCGCGGTCGAGGTCTCGGCTCCCGCCGCCGGCGTCCTGACCATCGAGGCCGATGCGGGCGCGACCGTCACCCCGGGCCAGCAGATCGGCAGCATCGCGGCTTCTGGCGCCGCCGCCGCCGCTTCGCCGGCCCCGGCCGCGCCCGCCAACACCGGTTCGGCCCAGACGAAGTCGGACGCCCCTCACCTGTCCCCCGCCGTCCAGCGCGTGGTCAGCGAGAACAACCTCGATCCCAAGGCCATCGCGGCCACCGGGCCCAAGGGCAACATCACCAAGGGCGACGCCCTTGCCGCCATAAACGCCGCGCCCAAGGCGGCCGCTCCGGCTCCGGCCGCCGCCCCGACCGCGCCGCGCGCCGACCAGCCGCGCGAGGAGCGGGTCAAGATGACCCGGCTGCGCCAGACCATCGCCCGGCGCCTCAAGGAATCGCAGAACACCGCCGCCCAGCTGACCACCTTCAACGAGGTGGACATGACCAACGTAATGGCCCTGCGCAGCCAGTACAAGGAAGTGTTCGAGAAGCGCCACGGGGTGAAGCTGGGTTTCATGAGCTTCTTCACCCGCGCCGTGGTTCAGGCCCTGCACGAGATTCCGGCAGTCAACGCCGAGATCGACGGCACGGACATCATCTACAAGAACCACTACGACATCGGCATCGCCGTCGGCACCGAGAAGGGCCTCGTCGTGCCGGTGCTGCGCGACGCCGACCAGCTGTCGCTGGCGGGGATCGAGAAGGGCATCGCGGCGCTGGGCAAGGCGGCGCGGGACGGCGAGCTCACGCTGGAGAACCTGCAGGGCGGGACCTTCACCATCACCAACGGCGGCACCTACGGCTCGCTGATGTCGACGCCGATCCTCAATGCGCCGCAGTCGGGCATCCTCGGCATGCACAACATCGTCCAGCGCCCGATGGCGGTGAACGGCGAGGTCAAGATCCGCCCGATGATGTACCTTGCCCTGAGCTACGACCACCGCATCGTGGACGGCAAGGAGGCGGTGACCTTCCTCGTTCGGGTCAAGGAGCTGCTTGAGGACCCGGCGCGGGCGCTGCTGGATCTGTAGGGAACCGGGCGATGATCGAGATCGCCCGCTTCGCCGATGTCTATGAGGCCGAGATCGTGGCGTCCCGGCTGAGAGCTGAGGGCTACGACGCCGTGCTGGGCGGGGCCGAGCACGCCAAGGTCAATTTCCTCGTCCTGCAGGCGCTCGGCGGCGTGAACCTGTCCGTGCCGGACAATCAGGCCGGCGCCGCCCGCGCCCTGCTCGAGGCTCTTCGGGGTGGCGCCGAGCGGATCGAGAACGCCGATCCCGTTCTTCCGAAAGCAGCCCGAAAGGCGGGACTTGTGGCCGTCCTGACGCTCATCGGCCTGGGCTTTCTCGTCGGCCGCTGAGGCTTCCCTGTTCGCGGTCGGCGCCCAGCGGCCCCAGCACCTCGTCCGTGTGCTCGCCCAGCGCCGGCGGCGGCCGGTCGTAGGCCACGGGGGTGGCGGACATCCGGATCGGCGAGGCGACGGTGCGGACCGGCCCCGACAGGTCGGCCCGCGCCTGCGTCACTTCCAGCCCGCGATGCTTCGCCTGCGCCTCCTCGAAGACCTGATCGATGGTGTTGACCGGCCCGCACGGCACCCCGGCCGCCTCCAGCGCCGCCATCAGCGCCTTCATCGTCAGGCCGGCGGTCAGGGCCGACAGCTCCGCGGTCAGCGCGGCGCGGTGCTCGATGCGCAGGGCGTTGGTCGCGAAGCGGGGGTCGGCGCCGAGGCCGGACGCGCCCAGCGCCTGCGCCAGGGCCCGGAACTGGGAGTCATTGCCGACGGCGATGACCACCATTCCGTCCGTGCACGGAAAGGGCTGGTAGGGGGCGAGGTTGGGGTGGGCGTTGCCCATCCGCGTCGGGGCCTTGCCCGAGACGAAATAGTTGGTCGCCTGATTGGCCAGCATGGCCGCCTGCACGTCGAACAGGGCGATGTCGATATGCTGGCCCTGACCGGTGGCGCGGGCGTGCAGCAGGGCGGCGAGGATGGCGTTGGAGGCGTAGAGGCCGGTGAACAGGTCGACCACGGCCACGCCGACCTTCATCGGCTCGGCGCCGGGCGCGCCGTCCGGCTGGCCGGTGACCGACATCAGCCCGCCCATGGCCTGGATCATGTAGTCGTAGCCGGCCCGGTGCGCGTCCGGCCCGTCCTGGCCGAAGCCGGTGATCGAGCAATAGACCAGCCGGGGATTGATCGCCGACAGGGCGGCGTGGTCGAGGCCGTATTTCTTCAACCCGCCCGTCTTGAAGTTCTCGACCACCACGTCGCAGGTTTTGCTCAGTTCACGGACGATGGCGGCGCCTTCGGGCGTGGCGATGTCGAGTTCGACCGACTTCTTGCCCCGGTTGGCGCACAGGAAATAGGCCGCGTCGCCCTTCGAGCCGTCTTCCCTGGTCGTGAACGGCGGGCCCCAGTGCCGGGTGTCGTCGCCGGCGCCGGGCCGCTCGATCTTGATCACCTCGGCCCCGAGATCGGCGAGGGTCTGGGTGGCCCACGGGCCGGCGAGGACGCGGCTGAGATCGAGAACGCGAACGCCTGAGAGGGGGCCTTGGGCTTGGGTCATCAAGCGTAACTATCCCTTCTCCCCTTGCGGGAGAAGGTGGCCCGCGCAGCGGGTCGGATGAGGGGTCGCACAGGTCGGGGAAGCGTCAGGGCGCGGCCACGAATCCCACAGACCGGCGCGACCCCTCACCCGTCAGCCTTCGGCCGCCACCCTCTCCCGCAAGGGGAGAGGGACTCTAGAGCCCCGGGTCCCACACCCCGGCGTTGCGCATCCGGCATTCGCGGGCCTCGCGGGCGCGGCCGTCCATCTCCTCGGCCATGCAGCAGACCGAGCGGGAGACCGTGGCCTTGTGAACGCCCGGCACGATCGCGTGCAGGAAGGCGCAACCGGCCAGCTTCAGCAGTCTGAATCCGAACTGCGACGAGGCGGCCATATGTTCGAAATAGGTTTCCTTCACCTCGCGCGGGTGGTCGACGAACAGGCGATTCAGCGTCTGGATCATCATGACAGCCTAGCTTGGATCGGGCCGGGCCTCTACCCGTCGGCGTCATTCTGGCCTAAACCGCCCGCCGGAACAGGGGGCGCCCGTCACCATCGTGTGACGCCGCGGCGACCCCGGCACGCTTCAGGAAAGACCCGCCCATGGCCGACGGCTCCGCTTCTCCCGCCAAGACCTTCCGCTGGGACGACCCGCTGGACCTGTCGGGCCGGCTGACCGACGACGAGCGGATGATCCAGGAGTCGGCGAGGGCCTACGCCCGCGAGAAGCTGCTGCCGCGGGTGGTCGAGGCTTTCCGCGACGAGACCTTCGACCGCGCCATCATGACCGAGCTGGGCGAGATGGGCTTCCTCGGGGCCATGCTGCCGGAACAGTACGGCGGTTCCAGCGTCAGCCACGTCGCCTACGGCCTGATCGCGCGCGAGATCGAGGCGGTCGACTCTGGCTACCGCTCGGCCATGAGCGTCCAGTCATCGCTGGCCATGTACCCGATCTACGCCTTCGGCTCCGAAGAGCAGAAACTTCGTTTCCTCCCAAGAATGGCCGCCGGCGAACTGGTCGGCTGCTTCGGCCTGACCGAGGCCGACGGCGGTTCGGACCCGGCCTCGATGAAGACCAAGGCGGTCAAGGTCGACGGCGGCTACAAGCTGAACGGCGCCAAATACTGGATCACCAACAGCCCGATCAGCGACCTCGCCGTGGTCTGGGCCAAGCTGGACGACACGATCCGCGGCTTCATCATCGAGCGGGGCATGGACGGTTTCACCACCGACAAGATCGGCGACAAGCTGAGCCTGCGCGCCTCGATCACCGGTGACATCGGCCTCAACGACGTCTTCGTGCCGGAAGAGAATCTGCTGCCGGGCGTGAAGGGCCTGCGCGGCCCCTTCTCCTGCCTCAACAAGGCCCGCTACGGCATCGCCTGGGGCGCCATGGGCGCCGCCGAGGCCTGTTTCCACCTGACCCGCGACTATGTCGGCGAGCGCATGCTGTTCGGCCGCCCGCTGTCCTCGCGCCAGCTGGTGCAGAAGAAGCTGGCTGACATGCAGACCGAGATCTTCCTCGGCTTCGAGGGCGCGCTGGCGCTGGGCCGCTTGCTCGATCAGGGCGCCTGGGTCCCCGAGGCCATCTCGATGATGAAGCGCAACAACTGCGGCAAGGCGCTGGAGATCGCCCGGGTCGCCCGCGACATGCACGGCGGGGCCGGCATCACCGGCGAGATGCACGTCATGCGCCACGCCATGAACCTCGAGACGGTCAACACCTATGAGGGCGCCCACGACGTCCACGCCCTGATCCTCGGCCGCGCCATCACCGGCGAGAGCGCCTTCTGATGGGCGATGCGCCGGAAGGCCGCCTCGTCGGCCGGGTCATCGCCATGCCGGCCGACACCAACCCCGAGGGCGACATCTTCGGCGGCTGGTTGCTGGCCCATATGGACCTGGCCGGGGCGACCCCGGCCTTCGAGCTGGCCCAGGGCCGCTGCGTGACGGTGGCGCTGGACGCCATGGTCTTCCATCAGCCCGTCTCGGTAGGGGACGAGGTGTCGCTGCACGCGACGGTGGTCAAGTCGGGCCGCACCTCGGTCCGGGTCCATGTCGAGGCCTGGAAGCGTTCGCGCAATGCGGCCCACGCCGAGGCGGTGCGGGTCACCGAGGGCGTCTTCACCTATGTCGCGATCGGGGACGACAGGAAGCCCCGCATCCTCCCCGGCGCCGCCTAGGTCCGTCTTCGACGCTGCCATCGGGCGCGGAACCCTCTATCCTGGCCGCCATGTGCGCCTCCTATGAAGCCCGTTTCTCCGTGACCCAGCTGGTCGAGGCGTTCGACCGGCATGGCGCTCCGTTGCGTTTCCCGGGCGGCCTGCCGAACATCGAGCCGGTCGAGGAGGTCCGCCCCACCGACCTGTCCCGGGCCGTGCGCGCGGCGGATTCCGGGACGGCCGAACTCGTTGAGATGCGCTTCGGCTTCCCGCCTCCCGCGCCGAAACGGCCGCCGGTGATCAATTTCCGCTCCGAGGGCCGCCGCTTCTCCAACGGCCCGACCAGCGGCCGCGCCCTTGTCCCGGTGTCCGGCTTCTACGAGTTCACCGGCGACAAATACCCCAAGACCCGGTGGATTCTCCGGGGCGCCGACCAGCCGTTCGTGGCCTTGGCGGCGATCTGGCGGGGCGGTGCGGAGGGCGCGGCCGACGCCTTTTCGCTGCTGACCGCCGAGCCGGGACCGGATGTCGCGCCCTATCACGACCGCGGCGTCCTGCCGCTGGCTCCGCAGGACTGGGCAGACTGGCTGTTCGACCGCCGGCCGGCCGAAGACCTGCTGAAGCCGCCGCCGGCCGGGACGCTTGCCGCCGCCGCGGCCCCCCGCCCGCCCCGGACATAACCTAGCGCGCGACTGGGAAATCTTGACGTTCGGGCCCGCGCCGCCTACCTCCCCGCCATGGCCGTCCGTCGCATCCTCACCATCGACAACCCCGCCGACCTGGCGGTGCTGAAGCAGGTCTCCCGCCCGGTCGAAGGCCCGGTGACGGACGAGCTGCGCGCCCTGATGGACGACATGCTGGAGACCATGTACGCGGCGCCGGGCATCGGCCTGGCCGCCGTGCAGATCGGCGACGTGCGCCGGGTCATCGTCATGGACCTGGGCGACCGCGAGGACGTCGAGGAGCCGGCCGCGGACGCCTCCGACGAGGCCCGCGCCGCTTACGAGCACGCCCGGCGCAACCCGCGCTATTTCGTCAATCCCGAGATCGTCTGGACCTCGGACGAACTGTTCCAGTACGAGGAGGGCTGCCTGTCGGTGCCGGACGTCTACGACGCCGTCGAACGCCCGGCCCGCGTCCGCATCCGCTACATGGATTACGCCGGCCAGACCGTCGAGGAAGAGTGCGACGGCCTCTACGCCGTCTGCATCCAGCACGAGATGGACCACCTCGAGGGCGTGCTGTTCATCGACCACCTGTCCCGCCTGAAGCGCGACCGGGCCGTGGCCAAGGTCAGGAAGGCGGCGAGGCTGGCCGCCTGATGGCCCGTCTCAAGCGCAACCGCGACCGCATCATCGACCCGACCGGCCGCCGCCGGCTGACCCGCAACGAGAAGGTCGGCGTGGCCAGCCTCGTCTCCCTGGTCGCCGTCGCCGCCGTCGGCGTGGTCGCCGGCATCCTGATCGACCGCCTGCTCGATTTCGACGACGCGCTCGACGCCGGCGGCGAATGGGACGAGGGCGGCGGCGTCTTCACGCGCTGGGACTAAACCCCTAAAGGCGACCCATGCGCCTCGCCTTCATGGGAACCCCCGACTTCGCCGTGCCCTCGCTGGCCGAGCTGATCGCCAGCGGCCATGAGGTCGTGGCCGTCTACAGCCAGCCGCCGAAGCCGCGCGGGCGGGGCCAGAAGCTGACGCCGTCGCCGGTGCAGGCCTTCGCCGAGACCATGGGTCTGCCGGTCTTCACCCCCGCCTCGATGAAGGCGGCCGAGGCCATAGAGACCTTCCGTAGCCTCGAGGTCGACGCCGCCTGCGTCGTCGCCTACGGCCAGATCCTCAAGCCCGAGGTGCTCGACGCCCCCCGGCTCGGCTGTTTCAACCTGCACGGCTCGCTGCTGCCGCGCTGGCGCGGGGCGGCCCCGGTCCAGCGGGCCATCATGGCCGGCGACCGCCAGACCGGCGTCCAGATCATGCGCATGTCCGAGGGCCTCGACGAGGGCCCGATCCTGCTGTCCGAGGTGATGGACATCCGCCCCGACGACACCGCCGCGACCCTGTCCGAGCGGATGTCGCATGTCGGCGCCAGCCTGTGGCCGCGGGCGCTGGCCGCCATCGAGCGCGGCGGGGTCGAGGGCACGCCCCAGACCGGCGAACCGACCTACGCCCGCAAGATCACCCCCGCCGAGGCGCGCATCGACTGGACCCGCCCGGCGGCGGAGATCGACTGCCACATCCGCGGCCTTTCGCCCTTCCCCGGCGCCTGGTTCGAGGCCACCGGACCCGAGGGCCCGGTCCGCATCAAGGCGCTGATGTCGCGCGTCTCCGGCCCGGGCGAGGGCCGACCGGGCGAGGTGCTGGAGGGTGGCCTGCGCGTGGCCTGCGGCGACGGCGTCGTCCGGCTGCTGACCGTGCAGCGCCCCGGCAAGGCGGCCCAGCCGGCCGACGAAATGCTGCGCGGCTTCGCCATCCCGGCCGGGACGGTTCTGGCCTGATGCCCCGTTACAGGCTCACGCTGGAGTACGACGGCTCGGGCTACAACGGCTTCCAGGCCCAGACCGACCAGCCGACCGTGCAGGGCGCGGTCGAGCGGGCCATCACCGCCTTCTGCGGCGAGACGGTGCGCATCGCCGCCGCCGGCCGCACCGACACCGGCGTCCACGCCACCGGTCAGGTGATCGGCGTGGATCTCGAAAAGACCTGGCCTGCGAAGACGGTGATGAACGCCCTCAACGCCCACATGGCCGGGGAGGCGGTCTCGGTGCTGCACTGCGTCGAGGCCGACCCCGACTGGCACGCCCGCTTCTCGGCCACGGGGCGGAGTTACCTCTACCGCATCCTCAACCGGGCCGGTCCGCCGGCCTTGGACAAGGGCAGGGTCTGGCACATCCGCAAGCGGATGGACGAAGAGGCCATGCATGAGGCCGCGCAGGCCCTGGTCGGCCTGCACGACTTCACCACCTTCCGCGATGTGAACTGCCAGTCGAAATCGCCGGTCAAGACGCTGGACGTCGCCCGCATCTTCCGCAACGGCGACGAGATCTGTCTGCAGTTCGAGGCGCGCTCGTTCCTGCACCGGCAGGTCCGCTCCATGACCGGCACCCTCGCCCAGGTCGGTCAGGGCCGCTGGGCCGTCGAAGACGTGGCGGCGGCGCTGGAGGCGAAGGACCGCGCGGCGTGCGGACCCGTGGCGCCGTCGGACGGCCTGTATCTGACGGGCGTCAGCTACTGACGCCCATACCCCCCACCGTCATCCTCGGGCTCGACCCGAGGATCAGACGTGGGGCGGGGCTGTGCGACGGAGACGGCCCGACGCCTGTGACCGCAAGCTCAGCCACCGGGCGCCGGACGGTCTGATCCTCGGGTCAAGCCCGAGGATGACGGGCAGAGGCGGGTAAGTCGATCTTCAGGAGGAAGCCAATGGCGGCCCCCGACCCATTGCGGACCTCCCCGGCTTCGCTACGGTCAAACGATGAGAGCCGCCTTTGACAACCTGCTGGAAGAAGTCTGCGTCCGCCTCGGGTTCTGTGGTTCCGTTGTCGATGGCCAACCGCTGCACGTTGACCACTTCCTTCCTGAGTTTGGCGTCCTGACCGCTGAGGAGTTCGCCGACGCCCTGTTCAAGGCGGAAGGCTGGGACCCGGATGGCTCGGAGGCCAAGACTTTCCGTTCCAGCGTGCGGGAGGCGTTTGTTCGACACATGGGCGGCTCCGAAATCGAAACGGGCCAGCGAGGCACCGATGTCTGACTTGGACGGCAACACCTATGAACTGGTGATGGGCAGCGACGTCGCTGAGCGAGATGGCATGTATCTCGAACTGAGCGACGGTTCGATGGACACCGCGCCGCTGGCGGAAGTCTTCTACTCCGACGTCGATGGCTCCATGTCCGTATCTACATTCGGGAACAGCGTTCCGCTCGACAAGGTCGAATGGATGATTGCCGAGGCGAAACGCCGTCTACCGCCACCACGGTGACGTCCGTTTCCCACGCCACCGTCAGTTTCCGACCCATTGCGGACGTCCGCCGTTTCACCGTTATGGTGCGCCCATGAACACCACGATTGTCCCGATCCCCACAAACCTGATTACGGATTGGGCTTCCTTCCACAGAGTGTTCGCAGAGGTTCTCGGGTTCCCCGACTTCTACGGCGAGAACATGGATGCGTGGAACGACTGCATGACCTATGCGGACGAACCGGAAGCGCAGATGCTGGCAAGAGGGGTGCGGCCCGGCGAGCTCTTGACCCTCCAAATCGATGACGCATCGGACTTCGCTGTTCGCTGCCCGGAGCAGTTCAAGGCTTTGGTAGAGTGCACTGCGTTTGTGAACTACCGACGGGTCGAGGTCGGAGATAAGCCTGTGCTCTCCCTGCTAATGTCTGGCTACTTCTCGTAGGCCTCAAGGGTCCGCTTCCACCCATTGCGGACATTGTCGGCATCGGCGACGGTGCCGGAATGAAATTGAGCAGTTGGGCGGTCTTGGTCGGCGGTGTTCTTGCACTGGCCGGCGGTTGTCATCCGAACGATGTGATCACTGTTCCGCCCCATCAAGACATTGAGGTTCTTGATGGCGATACTCTGATCTTCGAGGGGCGTTGGGTGCGGGTCCGGGGCATTGATGCTGCGGAGTTGGGTCCTTGGGCGAAGTGCTGGTCAGAAGCCGCGCTGGGAGGAGCCTCCCGGACCGCCCTCGAAGAAATGCTATGGGAGAATGGCCCTTGGAGGCTGAGTTCCGTTACCCCAACGGGCGACCAAGGAATGGTGGTTGCCGACGTTCTCGGTCGTGATGGCGCGGACTTGGCGGATAGCATGGCCGTTCATGGCTATGCCGCCAAGACCTCGGGGAAATGGGACTGGTGCGGGATCAAGCCGCTCCGTAACCCTCGGGAAGATGACCCGCTGCCGCGCGGACCAAATACGTGGTGGCCCGCCAACCACATGTTCGACGAGCGCGCGGGCGACTAAGGTCCGCTTTCCACCCATCGCGGTAGTTTGGGACTTCTGCCGTTGGGCAGTTAGGCGACCTGCGCCTGACCCCGCCGACACCGGACAACTGTCATCTCCGACGACGCGAAGCGGAGATCGGGGACGGGACGACCATGAAATGCGCGCCTCCCGGAAGCGGCGCCAGCCGCTATCGGGGAGACAGGTCAGGCCGGCGCGACAGCCACCCGTCTCCCGGACAATCGCACCGCGATTTCCGGGAGTTCCCCTCAGGTGGGGCGCGCGCCGTCCGGCTCGCCCCTTCGGGGCGTCCGGGATGACAAGCCCTACCGCTTGGCGCTTTCGGCGCTCGAGGCCACCGCGTCGCCGGCGGCGCGGACGTCGCGGCCGACGCCGGCGACGGTGTTGCAGGCCGAGACCGCGAGCGCGGCGGCGACGAGCCCGAGGGCGATGATCTTCTTCATGGGGGTCCCCTTCGACGTGAAATCCGCGCCTGAAACGTCAAGCGTGGCCGTTGGGTTGCATGGCCAAGGTTTCAGCCGTCTGCTAACCGCTCCGCCATGACCCAGCCCGCCAACACCGCCGCCCGCCGCCTCGTCGAGACCCTCGTCATGAACGGGATCGACCGCGTCTTCTGCGTGCCGGGCGAGAGCTATCTGGCGGTGCTCGACGCCCTCGCCGACGTGCGCGACCGCATCCAGGTCATCGCCTGCCGCCACGAGGCCGGCGCCGCCAATATGGCCGAGGCCTACGGCAAGCTGACCGGCAAGCCCGGCGTCTGCATGGTCACGCGCGGGCCGGGCGCCACCCATGCCTCGATCGGGGTGCACACGGCGCATCAGGACTCCACGCCGATGATCCTGTTCGTCGGCCAGATCGCCATGAGCGACCGCGGCCGCGGGGCCTTCCAGGAAGTCGACTACCGCGAGGTGTTCGGCGGCCTGGCCAAATGGGCCACCGAGATCGAGACCCCGGCGCGCACCGTCGAGGTGGTCGAGCGCGCCTTCGCTACCGCCCTGCAGGGCCGGATGGGGCCGGTGGTCATCGCCCTGCCCGAGGACATCCTGCACGAAGACGGCGGGCCGGCCCCGATCCGGCCGGTGACGCCCGCGAAGGCCGCGCTGGACCCGGCCTTTGTCGAACAGGTCCGCGCGCGTCTGGCGCAGGCCGAACGCCCCCTGCTGGTGTTGGGCGGCTCCGGCTGGAGCGAAGCGGCCGCCGCCGCCCTCGGCGACTGGGCCGAGCGGCTGGGCCTGCCGCTGGCGCTGTCGTTCCGGCGCAAGGACCTGATCTCCAATGACCGGACCAACTACGCCGGCGACCTCGGCCTCGGCTGCAATCCGAAGCTGACCGCGCGCGCCAAGGCCGCCGACCTGATCCTCGCCGTCGGCGCCCGGCTCGGCGAGAACCCGACCCAGGGCTACACCCTGTTCGAGCGCGCCCGCACGGCCGCGACCCTGATCCACATCCATCCGGGTCCTGAGGAGCTGGGCCGGGTGTGGACGCCGCTGCTCAGCGCCACCGCCGACAACTCGCTGGCCGCCCACGCCCTGTCCGCCATCGACCCCGGCCGGACCTGGCATGCCGAGGCCGCCGCCGCCCACGCCGACTATCAGGCCTTCTCGACCCCCGTGCCGGTCACCGGCGCCGTCAACATGTCGGAGTGCATGGCCCACCTCGCCGAGGCCCTGCCGGCCGACGCCATCGTCACCAACGGCGCCGGCAATTTCGCCGCCTGGCTGCACCGCTTCCACCGTCATCGCGTGATGCACACCCAGCTGGCGCCGACCTCGGGCGCCATGGGCTACGGCTACCCCGCCGCCATTGCAGCGAAGAGCGTCCATCCCGACCGCGACGTGATCTGCATCGCCGGCGACGGCGACTATCTGATGACCGGCCAGGAGATCGCCACAGCCGTCCAGTACGGGATCAACGCCGTGGTCGTGGTCGTCGACAACGGGACCTACGGCACCATCCGCATGCATCAGGAGACCCACTATCCGGGCGCCCCGCGGACCATCGCCACCGACCTGAAGAACCCCGATTTCGTCAAATACGCCGAGGCCTTCGGCGCCTTCGGCATCCGCTGCGAGCGGACCGAGGACTTCCCCGCCGCCCTCGCCGCCGCCCGGAACGCCGGCCGCCCGGCCCTCGTTCACCTGATCACCTCGGCCGAGGACATCGCCCCCAACCGCACCATCACCGGCCTGCGTTCGAAATAGGAGCCGCCATGCGCACCCTGTCCGTCCTGACCGCCGCGACCCTGCTGCTCGGGGCCTGCGCCACGCCGCCGGCGGGCCCGGACGCGCCCCCGGCGGCCGCTGACGGCAACGACTGCGCCGTCATCGCCGCCGTGGCGAAGGAGCACTACCGGTTCAACGACACCGACAACCGCCCCCTGCCCATCCGCTTCGAGGGCGACTACGCCCCGCGCTGCGACTGGAGCCGCTACGGCCTCGCCTTCGAGCCCTGGGATCCCGACCGCCCCGGCGACCCGCGCGAGCGGCTGCGCTGGGTCAGTTTCGCCCGACCGACCTACGACGGACGCGGCGCCGTGATCGAGACCGGCATCATGCACGGTCCCCTGGCCGGCATGGGCTACGAGTGCCGGGTCATCTCCGGCTTCGCGGGCTGGACCGTGCCGGAAGGCTCGTGCCGCAACACCTGGGTCTCGTGACGCGCAGCCGGTGACGGCGGGGCCGCGTCCCCCTATGTTCCGCCCATGACCGACACCGCCGCGCCCGAAACCCCCGACCGCCCGCTCACCCAGGACGGCCCCGCGCTGCGGCTGTGGATGATCGACGCCTCGGCCTACATCTTTCGCGCCTACCACGCCCTGCCGCCGCTGACGCGCAAGTCGGACGGCCTGCCGGTGGGGGCGGTGCAGGGCTACTGCAACATGCTGTGGAAGCTGATCCGCGACATGAAGGGCGCCGACGGTCCGACCCATCTGGTGGCCATCTTCGACCATTCGGAGAAGACGTTCCGCAACACCCTGTACGACCAGTACAAGGCCAACCGGTCGGCCCCGCCCGAGGATCTGATCCCGCAGTTCCCGCTGGTCCGGCGGGCCACCGCGGCCTTCGGCGTGCACTGCGTCGAACTGCCCGGCTACGAGGCCGACGACCTGATCGCCACCTATGCCTGCAAGGCCCGCGACGCCGGCGGCGAGGCGGTGATCGTCTCGTCCGACAAGGACCTGATGCAGTTGATCGGCCCCTCGGTCGTCATGTGGGATCCCATGAAGGATCGCCGCCTGGGGGAGGAGGCTGTCCTCGAGAAATTCGGGGTCGCGCCGGAGAAGATGATCGACCTTCAGGCCCTGATCGGGGACAGCGTCGACAACGTTCCGGGGGCCCCGGGCATCGGACCCAAGACGGCGGCGCAGCTGCTCGACGAATACGGCGACCTCGACACCCTGCTGGCCCGCGCCGGCGAGATCAAACAGCCCAAGCGGCGCGAGACGCTGCAGAATTTCCGCGAACAGATCCTGCTGAGCCGCGAGCTGGTCACCCTGAGCTGCGATGCCCCGGCGCCCGAGCCGATCGACGACTTCGTGGTCAAGGATCCCGACCCGGAGGTGCTGGCCGCCTTCCTCGACGAGATGGAGTTCCGGAGCCTGCGGACCCGCGTCGGGGACGGCAAGGCGCCGGCGCGCGACGGCACCGCCTTCGTGGCCCGGCCCAAGCCGCTGTCGGCCCCGGTCATCAGCCCGCGCTACGCCCCGGCCGAGCCGACCGCGCCGGTCGAAGGGCAGTCGTTCGACCTCGAGGCCTACCGCTGCATCCAGACGCTGGAGGAGCTGGACGCCTTTCTCGCCCGGGCGACCGAGGCCGGGGTGGTCGGCTTCGACACCGAGACGGACGCCCTGTCAGCCACCCACGCCGGCCTGTGCGGCGTGTCGCTGGCCATCGGTCCCAACGACGCCTGCTACGTGCCCCTGACCCACGAGCACCCGCCGGCCGCCAACGCCGGCGGCCTCGACTTCGGCGGCGAGACCGACCAGCGCGAACCCATCACCCAGATCGCCAAGGCCGAGGCCCTCGCCCGGCTCAAGGTCCTGCTGGAGGACCCCGCCGTCCTCAAGGTCGTCCAGAACGGCAAATACGACCTCGCCGTCATGGCCCAGCGGGGCATCCGCGTCGCCCCGATCGACGACACCATGCTGATTTCCTATGTGCTGGAGGGCGGGCTGCACGGCCACGGCATGGACGAGCTGGCGCGGCTGCACCTCGGCCACGAGCCGATCCCGTTCAAGAGCGTGGCCGGGACGGGCAAGGCCCAGAAGTCGTTCAAACACGTCGAGCTGAAACCGGCCACCTGCTATGCGGCGGAGGACGCCGACGTCACCCTGCGGCTGTGGCGCGTGCTCAAGCCGCGGCTGGCCGAGGCCAGGCTGACCACGGTCTACGAGACCCTCGAACGCCCCCTGCCGGCCGTGCTGGCCGACATGGAGCGGGCCGGCGTCCGCGTCGACCCCGACCGCCTCAAGCGGCTGTCGTCCGAGTTCGGCATGCGCATGGCCGAGCTGGAGGCGCGCGCCCACCAGCTGGCCGGCCGCCCGTTCAACGTCGGCTCCCCGCGCCAGATCGGCGACATCCTGTTCGGCGAGATGCAGCTGCCCGGCGGCAGGAAGACCGCCTCCGGCCAGTGGGGCACCGAGGCCTCCGTGCTGGAAGAACTGGCCCTGACCCACGAACTGCCGCGCGTCCTGCTGGACTGGCGCCAGCTCAGCAAGCTCAAGGGCACCTACACCGACGCCCTGATCGAGGCCGCCGACCCCGTCACCGACCGCGTCCACACCTCCTACCAGCTGGCCGCCGCCACCACCGGCCGCCTAGCCAGCAGCGACCCCAATCTGCAGAACATCCCGATCCGCACCGAGACCGGCCGCCAGATCCGCCAGGCCTTCATCGCCGCCCCCGGCCATGTCCTGATCAGCGCCGACTACAGCCAGATCGAGCTGCGCCTGCTGGCCCACATCGGCGACATCCCCGAGCTCAAGCGCGCCTTCGCCGCGGGCGTCGACATCCACACCGCCACGGCCAGCGAGATGTTCGGCGTCCCCGTCGACCAGATGGACCCCGAGACCCGCCGCCGCGCCAAGGCGATCAATTTCGGCATCGTCTACGGCATCAGCGCCTTCGGCCTGGCCGCCCAGCTGAACATCGACCAGGGCGAGGCCGGCGCCTACATCAAGACCTATTTCGAGCGCTTCCCCGGCATCCGCGCCTATATGGACAAGACGAAGGCCGAGGTGCGCGAGCACGGCATGGTCCACACCGTCTTCGGCCGCCGCATCCACATCCCGGCCATCCATTCCAAATCAGGCGCCGAGCGCCAGTTCGGCGAACGCGCCGCCATCAACGCCCCCATCCAGGGCGCCGCCGCCGACATCATCCGCCGCGCCATGGTGCGCATGCCGGGGGCGCTGGAGGCGGCGGGGCTGTCCACCCGCATGCTGCTCCAGGTCCACGACGAACTGGTCTTCGAGGCCCCGGAAGCGGAGGCGGAGCGCGCCATCCCGGTGATCAAGCGGGTCATGGAGGGGGCGGCGGAGCCGGCGGTGGCGCTGACCGTGCCGCTGGTGGTCGAGGCGCGGGCGGCGGCGAACTGGGACGAGGCGCATTAGAGGGAGCTGGTGGCCTTCCTTCTCAGTGGTCTGGTCGCGTTTACAGGCCCGCAAGCTCCTAGCGCTAAAGCTTCAAATACCCTACATTTAGGGCCAACCATTAAGAGCACACACATTGCGTTTCCGTTCATCGAACTTCTTTGACCGTCCCATTACTGAGACGGCGAACTTTGCGGCCCTTCCGTCGCTCGGAGGGTTCGTTGAGGGCTGGACGCTGATTGTGCCCAAAGCTCCGATGCTAAATTTGCAGTCAGTGCCTCTAGCGTTACGAGACGAGTTTCGCAGCTTGGCGGAGCGCGTTCGTTCCGCAGTCGAACGCGAGTACGGCAAGACTTCCATTTTCGAACACGGACCAGTCGAAGCTGGCTCTTTGATGGGCTGTGGCACCGATCAGGCGCACCTGCACGTCGTGCCGTTCGTTTTTGGCGCGGCACCTGCCGTTTCCGGAACTCGGTGGTTGGATTGCACCGACGGACTTCCTTTTGATGCTCCAAACGCATCGCGGAGCTACCTCTGGCTTCAATCGGGAGGCCGGACGCAGATATGTGAGCCCGAATTGGTGGTGTCGCAGTTCTTCCGTCGGGAGATCGCTGCATCCTTGGGCAAAGCGTTCATCTGGGACTACAAGTCTCAGCCGCACAACGGCAACGTTGCGAGGACCGCTCAGCGTGTTCGCAACGCGATGAATGCGTAAGGTTTTCGCTCGCCTTCTGGGACCCAAGCCGGATACGTCGCCGTATCTGGACAACGACCGACGGCTGCGTGGGGAATATAAGAGTCGCTATCCTGGGCCTGTGTGGCTCCAGGTCATCATCGAACTCATAATTCTCCTGATCGCCCTTTCTTGCGCGCTTTATGTCGTGGCCATGTCTGTGTGGCCCAATCACGCACCTGTATGGGCCTTCGACGTGTTCGTTCAGCAAGCACGACCTTGGCCCGCCGTCTTCAGCGCCGGCGTTGCTGGCGGCTGCCTGTTTGCGCTCAAATTCCTCTACCACACAGTCGCGAAGGAGGAGTGGAACAGGGACAGGGTCTTGTGGCGGTTCATCGTGCCGCTCAACAGTGGAACCCTTGCTCTCTTTAGCGGCTTCGGGATCACAGCTGGCGTTATTCCCTTCATCGACCAAAAACTATTTGAAAACATATACATCGCTCTGTTCTTTGGATTCTTTATCGGCCATTTTTCAGATAATTTCCTCGCCGCGCTGCAGCGCCTAGCGCTAGATTGGTTCGGAACAGTGGATAGGGTTGAAAAACATTAGCGGATCCAACAGCTTGGCTAACAGCGGGCTATTCGCAAGTCAGCCAACTGCCACGACTGCTATTGCCGCGAATGTCTTTGGACTGAAGGCTGAAGGCTTGGCCTCAATCCCAACGGAATGGCGGCCAGCAGAAATCCTGCTCTCCGCCAGCCTTTATGATCAGTGGCTCGGCGATCGGACTTACCTGCAGAACCTGCCTAGCGTAGCTCTTGAGGCCTTCATTGCAGAGGCTGCCATTACCCTTGGACGGAGCTGGCTCGTTCGATCTAGCGCAACTAACGAAACCGTCGAGGACCGCGGGCAGAACCTGACGCTGCCGTTTTCTCCCGACGACGGTCCTGCAGGTCTGCGAACTACCATCGAAACCATATTCCAAGGCTACCAACCGGCCGGCGGCGGCCGGATGGCCTTGGTTATTAATCGTCAAATCGACGCGGTGCAGAAGGGGCACTTGTCCAACGACCTCCGGGTCGTCGACAAACCCTATCGTTGGTACATCGAAGCTCACACCAGCGACGGCACTCAGATGCTGGCTGAGACTATATCCGCCAAGCAAGGGAAGGCACTGAGTGCAGGGAGTCCCTTGGTGTGCACGAGCGCCAGCGAGTTGAAGTCTCGGGCTAGGGCGGTCGCGCTTCACTTCTGGCGAAACGAAGCTGCCCGACTGCTACTGGAATGGGTCTGGGATGGCACTCGACTCTGGGTCGTCCAACTTGATCGGTTCAAACGAGATACGGTCGGTTTCAACCCGGCCGCATCGCCCATCAGCGCGTTCGTAGTCCCTGCAGCGGAAGAGGGTGTCGTTTTCAAACGGTACACCCCGGGAACCGACAGTCGTTGGGGTAAACTCAAGCGGCTTTCTGAGTTTCGGAGTCGCGGGAAGCCTCCGCCTCATCGGCTATTTTGGGCCACGGCCTCGGCCCTTCGGCATGCGATCGAGCAGAACGGAGAGGCGCTAGCCCGTGAAATCCAGTCGCTTACAGGCGGGCGCGCTGTTTTACGGACGGACGGGATCGGTGGGGGTTTCAACCGCGCTCGAACAGACACTGTCACTCCGGAGGAAGCGCTAGATTGGATCGGCAGTTTGATCGAGAAGATGCCTCTTGGGTCTCCTTCCGATGACTACGTTTTTATCCTTCACGCTTTTATTCCCGCTCGCGCGGCAGCCTGGTCGCACTTCGCTCTCAAAGGCACTCTCGTCCGCATCGAAGGCCTCTGGGGCCTGGCCGATGGCATGCAGTACAACTCTACAGATATCTACTGGTATGACGTTGCGGCGTCGAAGGAGATAAGTCGTCAGGTCCGATACAAAAGTCATGTAATGATCGAACAAGCCGACGGGTCTTGGACGAAAGAAGAAGTTGCTCCTGCTTACGCGAGATATAGTTCGCTATCTAAGCAGCAAATTGAAGATATCGGCGCTAGAACTGCGGAAATCGCAGCGAACTGCGGTACTGACGTCCAGATAATGTGGTTTGTTGATATCGACCCCAGCGCGGGGTTGGGCGAAAATCTCCCTTGGTTTCGGATTGTTCCCGAGGAGGAGATTGTCGAACCGGCGCGGTCCCCGATTACTAAAAGCGTAACAGTCACGTCGATCGAAGATCTGGGCAAGCTGGTTGCTGTCGCGCCGGGGAGCGTGAAGATCATTCTGAATCCCAGCGTGCCCGATGTGCGGAGCGAGGAGTTCATTGCTGAGGTTGCTCGACGCTGCGCCGAACTCAACCTGCCTGTTGAGCTGCGGGGAGGCATCCTCTCCCACGCCTATCATCAACTCAGGAAGTCCGGCGTCGAGGTGTACTCAGCAGAGCCAGGAAAGCCACCTCAGGAACTGACCAACCGGAAAAAATTCCACAAGGTGGTCCGGGATGACATCCCTCGATTCATAGCCTCTAGGGGAGAGGTTGTTAGCTCGGATACCCTGTCGATCCACGAACGAACGCGTGCGCTTGTCGGCAAGCTCATTGAGGAAGCGGGCGAGTTTGTTGATGCGAAGCGCGGCGTCGACAAGCGGGAAGAGCTGGCTGACCTTTATGAGGTTTTCAGAGCGCTCTCGACATCGGTCGGAGCATCCATGGGCGACATATTGGCAGTCGCTAATGCAAAGCGTGAGAAGCGTGGCGGCTTCGATGAAGGAGTGGTGCTTCGAGAAACGCGGCACCGATCTACCGAAGACAACGGACTTTTTGAGACGCCGTCTCAAGGCCGTAAGGATCGTTCGTTAGCTGAACTGCTCACATTGGTCGTCAAGGGTGACACGGTGAGGGCACCCGTATCTCTATTGCTCGGCCGTCCCGATGCTGAACGGGTGACCCTAACACTCGACGATGGCCGTCTTCTTGAGTTGAAAATGGGAGTTGTAGCGGGCGATGTTGTGGTGAAAGCCAGACTGATCACCGACAAAGACGATCAACCTAAACTCCTTTGAAGTCACGGCTCGAAGTAGTTGGGGCTTCGCTGGCATTCAGACCCCCCCCCTCACGTCATCGCCACATCCCCGCTCGCCCCGTGCGGCCGCACCCAGAAGGTGACCCGTCCCGGGCAGCCCATGCGCCGGCAGGTCGTGCTCCGTCCCCACAGGACGAAGCTCGTCCCGCGCTCGCGGGCGATGCGTTTCAGGTCGGCCCTGATGCGCAGCTCGCACAGCTCGCACTCGGTGTAGACCAGCCAGCGGTTGGCGAGGATGGCGCCGACCGTATGGCCCGCCTCCCGCCAGTCCGCCGCCGTGTAACGGTCGGGATTGCGTCGGGTCATCTTTGCATGGAGGGGGCGCTAACGCTCGCGACGCGGTCGCTCGCTGCTTGAGCGCAGGTAGTAAGAGGGGGCGCTGACGCTCGCCGCGCGGCGGCTCGCTGCTTGAGCGCGGAAGAGGGCGCCGGCGTCGGACGGGATTCAAGGCGGCTATCGGCCGGGGCGGGAAGCCTCGCCGCACAGCCAGCCCACTCGCCGGAGCTCGATCGACGCCGCCTGCTGCAGGATGGCGCCGGGGGAGAGGCGCTCGATCTCGGCCAGGAGGGTGCGGATGCCGGCGCGGCCGTCGGCGCTGGCCAGGTCGAGGCCCTCGACCACCGCCAGCAGGCGGGCGGCGGGGTCGGCGTCGCCGGGCTCGCGCGCGGCCGGGGGCGGGAACAGGGCGGGCTGCATGACGAAACTCCAGAACTGACCACCGACCCGGGGTTGAGTTAGCCGCGCCGCGGGCGCGGGAGCAAGAGGGATGTTCGCGGTTTGTTCGGGGTGTCCACAGGGGGAGAGGGGCGACAGGCAGCGGGCAGCAGGCAACAGGCAACAGGCAACGGGCAGCGGGCAGCGGGCAACAGGCAACAGGCAACAGGAGAAGGCGCTCGACGATCAGGCCGGGGTGGCGCCGGACTCGCTCGCCGCCGGCGCCGCCCCCGCCTGATCGTCGCCGGCGCGCCGATGGGCTTTTCGCGAGGCGACTTGTCCGCCGCAGGAGCGGAGCGGCGGCTCTCGCACAATGGACTTTACAATGCAAAGTGCTTGGTGCATGCTCGGGTTCAGATGGAAGGACGGCCGCCGCGGCCGCTCATGACAGGGACCAAGCCGATGATGACCGAGAAGATCGAAGACCCCGCCGCCGACATCGCCTGGATGCGCCGCCTCGCCGAGGAGGGGCGCGACGCGCCCCTGCTGAATGGCCCCGTCCTGGTCGCCGCCGCCGTCATCTTCGGAAGCGCGAACTTCATTCAGTGGGCGATCCAGACCGGCGCCCTCGTCGTCGATCCAATGGTCCAGCTGTGGGTCTGGCTCGGGTCGGGCGTGCTCTTCGCCATCGCCCTGACCCTTCTGATCCGGCGCGCCAGCCGCAAGGCGGGCTACGGGTCTCATGCCAACAAGGCCATCGGCATCGCGTGGTCGGCGCTCGGATTCGGCATCTTCGTGATGTGGCTGAGCCTGATGGCCGTGGGCTTTCGCACCGGCGACTGGACCATGATGTGGGCCATGCCCAGCGTCGTCGCCACCGCCTACGGCTCCGCCTGGATCGCCTCGGCGTCCGCTTCGGGCCGGCGCTGGATGACCGCGGTCGGCCTGCTGTCGTACGGAGGCGCAGTGCTGTTCGGCGCGCTGATCGGCGACCCCGCCATCTATCTCGCCTTCGCCGGCCTCATGGTGGCCACCGCGCTCCTGCCCGGCCTGGTGCTGATGCGCCAGGAACCCGCGGGAGAGGCCTGAGCCGTGGCCGACGATTTCGACATCGCGCGTCTCGACGAGGTCATCCACGGACGCGTCCGGCTCGGCATCATGGCCTTCCTCGCCGGGGCCAGTTCCGCGAACTTCAACGAGCTGAAGACAAAACTCCAGACCACCGACGGCAATCTGTCCGTGCACCTGAGGAAGCTCGAGGACGCCGGCTTCGTCTCCGTCGTCAAACGCTTCGAGGGCCGCAAGCCGCTGACCGAGGCCTCCATGACCCCGGCGGGACGCAAGGCCTTCCTCGCCTACCTCGACGCCATCCAGGGCCTCGTCGGCCAGGGCGGCGCCGGGACCTGACGGCGACGGTGGGAAGCGTCGCGGACGTGGGCTAGAGAGGCGGCATGACCGGCCGCATCCACCGCTTCGACGCCCTCGACAATTTCCGCGACTATGGCGACTACGCCTCGGCCGCCGGCCGCCGCATCGCCGGCGGCCGGCTGTTCCGTTCGGCCCACCACGCCCGGGCCAGCGAGGCGGATCTGGAGCGGCTGGCCGGGCTGGGCCTCGCCGCCGTGGTCGACCTGCGCCGTCCGGGCGAGCGCCGCGACCAGCCCTCGCGCCGGCCGCCGGGGTTCGCGGGCCTGGTCATCGAGAGCGACCACGACGACGGGCGCGAGGCGCCGCACATCACCTTCCTGAAGAGCGCCGACCTGACCGTGGACGCCGGGCGGCGGTTCATGACCGGGATCTACCGGGAGCTGCCGTTCGAGCCGGCCCACCTCGATCTGTTCGCCCGCTATTTCCGCGCCCTGGCCGAGGCTGAGGGGGCCGTGCTGATCCACTGCGCGGCGGGCAAGGACCGGACGGGGCTGCTGGCGGCCCTGACCCACCATGTGCTGGGCGTGCATCGCGACGACATGATCGAGGACTATCTGCTGACCAACGCCGCCGTCGATCTGGCGGGGCGGGCCCCGGCCATCGCGAGGCAGCTGGAGGCGATGACCGGCCGTGCGGCCTCGCACGACGCCGTGGTCGCCTTCCTGGGCGTCGAGCCGGTCTATCTGGAGACCGCGCTGGGCGAGATCGCCGCCCGGCACGGCACGGTGGACGGCTATCTCGAACAGGCGCTGGGCGTCGACGCGGCGCTGCGCGACCGCATCGGCGAGCGGCTGGCGGCGTGATCCGGCCCCTGCCGGCGACCGCGACCCGCGCCGGCCCATGGCGCGATCCCCTCGCCGTCGCCGCCGGCCTGAGGGACCGCGACGGGGCGCTGGCCCTGCTCTCGGACGGCGGGCCGCTGGGGCGCTGGTCATTCGTCGCCGCGGAACCGGACTGGACCGGCGGGGAGGGCGGCCTCGACCTGCTGCGCGACCAGGCCCTGTCGCGCGGCGTGGTCGGGCTGCAGGCCTATGACGCCGGGGCGCGTCCGGCGACGGGTCCGCGGGAACCGGTCTGGCCCGACCTGATGCTGGCCCGCTATCCGGCCATGCTCGCCTTCGACCACCGGGAGAGGACCGTGACCGCGGTCGGCCACGGCGCGGACGACGCCGCCGCCCGCCAGGCCGCCGACCGGGCCGGTGGCTGGCTGTCCCTGGCGGTCGACGTCCCGACCCCGGCGCCGCCCGCCCCGGCGCTGCGGGCCGAGGCGCCGCCCGAAGCCTATGTCGCGGCCGTCGCCGACGTGGTCGCGCGTATCGCCGCGGGCGAGCTGTTCCAGGCCAATATCGCCCGCGCCTGGTCGGGCGAACTGAACCCCGGGGCCGATCCGTTCGACGTCATGCTGCGGCTGGCGGACCGGGCGGCGGCCTATGGCGCCTTCTGGCGGCTGGGCGAGCGGGCGCTGGTGTCCAACTCGCCCGAACTGTTCCTGACCTTCGACCCCCGGAGCCGCCGCATCGAGACCCGGCCGATCAAGGGCACCCGTCCGCGCCACGCCGAGGCGGGACGAGACGCGGCCCTCGCCGCCGAGCTCCGCGCCAGCGCCAAGGACCGGGCGGAGAATCTGATGATCGTCGACCTGATGCGCAACGACCTGTCCCGAGTCGCAGAGCCCGGGACGGTGGCGGCCGAACGGCTGTTCGAGATCGAGAGCCACCCGACCGTGCACCACCTGGTATCGACCGTCACCGCGACGGCCCGGCCGGAGACCGGCGTCGCCGACCTGCTGGCCGCGACCTTCCCGCCGGGGTCGATCACGGGCGCGCCCAAGCACCAGGCCATGAAGGTGATCGCCGCCCATGAGCCGCCGCGCGGTCCGTGGTGCGGCAGCCTGTTCCACGTCGGAAGCGAGGGCGCCCTGACCGCTTCGGTGCTGATCCGCACGGCCTCGTTCGAACGGTCAGGGGGGCGGTGGGGCTTCCGCACCCTGGCCGGGGCGGGCATCGTCGCCGACAGCGACCCCGCCTCGGAACTGGCGGAGACCGAGGCCAAGATCCTCGCCCTGCGCGAGGCCCTGGCCGGGGCCTAGCAGGCCGCGCAGGCGGTCTTGTCGGAGGTCCGCGGCCGCAGATAGTAGGTGTGGGAGAACCGGGTCAGTCCCGGCATCAGATAGTCCGCGGCGGAGTCGTAGTCGTAGGTCACCTCGGCCACCACCACGCTCTCTCCGGCCGAGACGAGATCCGCCGGCAGGGTCATGGTCGAGCCGACGGCGCGCGCGGTCATGCCCTCGGCCCGGCTCCAGTCGACCGTCGGCACGCCGCCGACATTGGTCACGCTCGAGACCCGCTGATGCAGGGTCGTGGTCGGGAACGGCCTCATGATCAGGCCGCCGATGTCGAAGATGTCGTCGACCGCAGCCGGCGTCACCGTGTCTTCCTGGGCCACCAGGTCGGCGACCATGGCCGCCACATGGCTCATCCGCTTCTGGGCCATGAAGCCCTGACAGAATTCGGTCATGCCCATGTAGAAGGCGATCAGCACCGGTGCGAGCATGGCGAATTCGACGGCGGAGACGCCGCGCTGGTCGCCGGTGAGGCGCCGGATCAGACTGCGCTTCTTCATGGCGTCGCCGGGGGCGTCCCCCCTCCCGCCGGCTCGTTCCGGAACGCGGTGGTGGCGGTCAGCACGGCGGTGCGGTCGCCGATGCTCGACAGGCCTTGGGACAGGAAGCTGGTCACCAGCGGATGCTTGTACCAGACCCGCACCAGGATCAGGTTGCCGGGATTGCCGTTGTCGTAGGTCAGGCCGGCGGGATCGAAGCCTTCTCCGGCCAGTGGGTCGGGCGGATTGGTGTCGAACTGCGGGATGACCCGCACGTCGATGGTGGCGTTGGCTTCGCAGCCGCCCGAGAAGACGCTCATCCGGCTGCACAGATTGGTCTTGAACTGGGCGGCGGTCATGCCCTGGGCGCTGGCCTGGCCCGTGCGCACCAGCCGGCCCGTGGCGATGGTCGCGTTCTCGAGAATGGAGTCGAGCGTGAAGATCAGCGCCACTTCGAGAACGGCGAAGATCATCAGGAAGAAGGGCAGGGCCACGAAGGCGAACTCGACGGCCGCCGAACCGTCGCGGTTGCGCAGCAAGCCACCCCGCAAGCGGCGGCCTCCGAACGACCAGCGGCGTCGGCGGAAGATCATGATCGCCTATTCGGCGGCCGGGGCGGGGCCGCTGGTTCCCCGCACCGATGGCGAGCAGGAGGCGGCGCAGGCCATTTCGGTCGACTGCGCACCGCGCCAGACCCGGACACGACCGGCGCCGTCGCCGGCGGTGACGACGACCTGGCTCTGGAACACCGTGCGGCCGATCTGATCGACGGCGACCACCTCGGTCACGCCATAGCCCTTGCCCGTGATGTAGAGAGTGTTGGCGTCCACCACGGTGACGTCGGCGATCTCGGGGTTGCCGACGATGACCGAACCAGCCGGGCCGCTCAGCTGGACGCGCCGGGCCTGGTCGATCTCGACGCTGATGCGGCCCGACTGGGCGACGGCAAGCCCCGGGCCGGCCATGATGGCGGCGGCGCCGAGGGCGACAAGCAGGCGGTGGGGGCGGGTCATGGCGATGGTGTCCATAGAGCGAGCGCGCGCGGGAGCGTGACGGCGAACCTGCCCTCGAAACCTCAACAAAGTTTGAAACCCTTGCCGCAATACCGGCCCGGTCCAGTCACAGCGCCGGGAATCCGGGCCGTGAAACGGTCAAGCCGACAGATTTTACAGTAAATCTTCCGGTAACCACGCCCGGCGACCCGCCCTTAACCGATATGGGCGATAACGACGATGCGTTTTGGGGGTCAAGCGGGCTACCGGCTCCCCCCCGCATCAGTACGTAGCTCGCTTCCTCTTTCCAAGGGAACCATGACCATGAAGAAGTTCATTTCGAAGTTCATGTCCGATGAGTCGGGCGCCACGGCCATCGAATATGGCCTGATCGCCGCCCTCATCGCCGTCGTGATCATCGCGGCTGTCACCGCTCTGGGCACCAACATCTCGGCCGCCTTCACCGACGTGTCGACCGCCATCGCCGGCGCCTAAGACGGCGAAGTCCTGAAACCGGGCGAGGGCCGGAGCGGAAACGCTCCGGCCCTTTGCTTTTGACCGGCGCCTCTGCACGCCCGGCAACGCGGCCTTAAAGGGTCCGGCGCCAGACTGGGCGGATGGACGTCCTGCAACTGCCCTTCCTCGCCATCCTGCCCGCCCTGGCCATCCTCGCCGGGCTGAAGGATCTGACGTCGATGAAGATCCCGAACTGGATCTCCGGCCTGCTGATCCTCGGCTTCTTTCCCGCCGCCCTGCTGATGGGACTCCCCCCGACGGCTTTCGCGATCCACATCGGCGTGGCCGTCGCGGCCCTGCTTCTCGGAATGGGGCTGTTCGCCGTGCGCCTGCTCGGGGGCGGCGACGTCAAATTGATGGCCTCGGCGATCCTGTGGCTCGGCCCGGGCGGAGCCGGCCTGTTCCTGGTGTGGACGGCGGTGATCGGGGGGCTGTTCTGCGCGGCGCTGCTCCTCGCCCGCGCCTGGCTGCAGCCCTATGTCGCCAACGGCCCGGGCTGGGCCGCGCGGCTGATGGAGCCCAAGGGGGACATTCCGTACGGAGTGGCCATCGCCGCCGGGGTGCTGGCCGCCTATCCGGCCTCGCCCCTGATGGCGGCCTTCCTCGCCGGCCAGGGCTGATTTCCGGCTCTGTCAGCCGGGGCGACCCGGCCGCACTTAGGCCCACGTTAACCCGGGCCCGGCATGTTCGTTAACGGTAGGGGGCCGAAGGACCATTTCAGGGGTCCGGCCGGGCCTGCCGGAGACAGTCGATGAAGCCTGCCCGTATCATCGTGATCTGCGTCGCCGCCGTGGCCGCCATCGGGCTGGCCCTGGTCGTGCGCGCCATGGGATCGCCGTCGAAGGAGCCGACCGCCGTCGCCACCGCCGCGCCCGTCGAGGCGCGGCCGATGGCCAAGGTCCTGGTCGCCGCCAAGGACCTTCAGGCCGGCAAGCGGCTCGAAGAATCCGACATGGACTGGAAGGACTGGCCGCTCGACCAGGTCAACCCCGCCTTCATCACCGACGGTTCGGCGCCGATACCAGGCGCCGCAGGCGCCGCGCCCCAGGCGGCCGAGGCCAAGCCGGCCGGCGCCGTCGCCGCGGTGACCCGCGCCGCGACCGAGCTCGCCACCGGCGGAGCCAAGGCGGACTATGTCGGCTCGGTCGTGCGCGAACCCATCCTCGCCGGCGAGCCCATCGTGATGCGCAAGATCGTCCGCGCCGGAGACAGCGGCTACATGGCCGCCTATCTGGAGCCGGGCATGCGCGCCATGGCGATCCGCGTCACGGTCGAGACCGCCGCGGGCGGCTTCATCCTGCCGGGCGACCGGGTCGATGTGGTGCTGACCCGCGAAACCAATCTGGGCAACATCGGCGCCAGCGAAGCCGACCGCTCCAAATTCACCTCGGCCACGGTCATGCAGAACATCAAGGTTCTGGCCATCGACCAGTCGACCCGGGCGGGCGACGACGAGCAGACGGTGATCGGCGCGACGGCGACCCTGGAGGTCGGTCCGCGCGACGCCGAGGCCCTCGCCCTCGCCAAGTCCGAGGGTGAACTGAGCCTGATCCTGCGCTCCTACGCCGACACCGGCGGCCCGTCCGGCCGCGTCTCGGCCGGGCCGCGCCAGTCCTCCGCCGTGCGCGTCTATCGCGGCGGCGCGCCTGAAGTGGTGGTGGTCCAATGAAGCGTCCGCTGATGCGTCTCGCCGCCGTCGCCCTGGCCGGCCTGATGGCCGCCGCCGCCGCGCCCGCCTCGCCCGCCGAGGCCCAGACCCGCGCCGCCGTCTCCATGGGCGCGCAGTCGCAGCTGATCAGCCTGCCGCGCGGTTCGTCCATGGCCGTCGACCTGCCCGCGGACGCCCGCGACGTGATCGTGCCCAATCCCCTGGTCGCCGAGGCGATGCTGCATTCGCCGCGCCGCATCACCATCATCGGCCTGGCGCCGGGTGAGACCGACGCAGTCGTGCTGGACAACGCCGGCCGCACCATCCTGTCGCTGCGCATCCGCGTGGACGCCGGGGTCTCGGCGCTTCAGGACACGCTCGACCGGGTCATGCCCGGAGGCAATGTCCATGCCGAGGCGGTCAACGACAGCGTCATCCTGACCGGGACCGTCTTCAGCCCCGGCGAGGCCGACCGGGCCAGCCAGGTCGCGCGCGCCTTCGTCTCGGCGCCCGAAAAGGTCATCAACATGATGACCATCGAAGGTTCGGACCAGATCACCGTCCGCGCGCGCATCGTCGAGGTGCAGCGCACCGCCGTGAAACAGCTCGGCCTGGACGCGACCGCCGTGCTCGCCTCCGTGGGCGACGGCCTCACCCTGACCCAGGCCGCGACCTTCGCGGTGTCGGGCAACCAGCTGGGCGGCGGCATACTCAACTACCAGGACTCGGCCGGCGACGGCAGCAGCCTGAATACCTCGCTGCGCGCCTTCGAACGCGCCGGCCTGGTCCGCATCCTGGCCGAGCCGAACATCACCACCGCCAACGGCGAGAGCGCCGAATTCCTCGCGGGCGGCGAATTCCCCGTGCCCGTCGGCCAGGAAACCGACGGCGACAGCATCAAGGTGACCATCGAGTTCAAGCCTTACGGCGTGCGCCTCGCGGTCCGGCCGATCGTCCTGTCGCCCGGCCGGATCTCGCTGCAGCTGTCGACCGAGGTGTCGGAACTGACCTCGCTCGGCGCCTTCACCCTCGGCGGCGGAACGGGCGGGGGCACCGCCCTGGTGATCCCGGGCCTGAACGTCCGGCGCGCCTCCAACACCGTGGAACTGCCTTCAGGCGGCTCGCTGATGATCGCCGGCCTGCTGCGCGAGGACACCCGCCAGAACATCGACCAGCTGCCCGGCCTCGGCGACCTGCCGGTGCTGGGGGCCCTGTTCCGCTCGCGCGACTACCTGTCCGGCGAGACCGAACTGGTGATCATCGTCGAGGCCTACATCGTCTCGCCGACGTCGCCGGGGCGGATGCAGACGCCCGCCGACGGCCTGCGCATCGCCAACGACGCCCAGACCATCCTGTTCGGCCAGCTGAACCAGCACTATGGCCGCCCGAACGCCGCCGCCGACGCCGCCGACGCGGGTTGGACCGGCCCCGTCGGCTATGTGATCGAATGAGGCCTCCGATGAAGCGCGCCCTGCTCCTCGCCGCCGCCGCGGCCACCGTCCTGGCCGGCTGCGCCTCGACCGGCTCGCCGGCCGGCCAGCCCCTGACGCCGCTGTCGCGCTATTCGCTGCGGGTCGAGCCCGGCCTCGACCGGATCGCCCTGGCGGTGCACGAGGACGGACTGTCGTCGAACCAGCAGGCGGCCCTCAACGATCTGGCCGGCCGCTACATGGCCTCGGGCGTGGGCCAGGTCCGGATCGAGGGGCCGTCGGGCGAGGACCCGGCCGCCGCGCGCCAGACCTGGGCCGTCCGCTCGGCGCTGCAGGCGGCGGGACTGCCGGCCGACCGGATCGTCGTCGCCTCCTACGCCGCGCCCGACCCGCGGGCGCCGGTTCTCGCCGGGTTCGAAACTGTGCGGGCCGCGATCCCCAACTGCGCCGCCGAGCCGCGGGCGATGGAGGGGCGCTTCTCGAACGAGGCCTCGATCGGACTGGGTTGCGCCATAAACGCCAATCTCGCGGCCCAGATCGCCGACCCCCGCGACATCGTCGGCCACCGCCCGATCAGCCCGGCGGACTCGGGCCGGGCCGCCGTGGTGTTCGACAACTATCGCAAGGGCGAGGTCACCGCTGCGCCGCAGGAACAGCTGGTCGAGGGCCGTATCGCCCGGGCCGTGGAATAGTAGCGATGACCAACGCCTTCCCCAGACCGGTCGAGGATTTCGAGGACGAATTCGATCTCGACATGGGCTACGTCCCGGTTGGCCAGGCGGGACCGGCCGCGCGGCCTGACGTGGAGGCCGGCGGGCCCCCTGCGCCGGATCAGGGCGGCCTGGGCGGCCCCGAGGAGGCGGCCCGGCCGCCGCTGCAGTTCACGACCCCGGCCGTCGCGGCCGCTCCCCAGGACTACCCGGCCGCATCGCCCGCGAGCCAGATCCCGGCCGTGGCGGGCTTCAATCCCGTGGGCGACCTCGTCGCCGGCGCCTCGGCGGCCTTCTCGCCGCCGGTCATGGCCGCGGGCGGACCCGAGGTCTCGGTGCCGCGGATCGCCATCCACGTCTTCGCCGAACGCCAGGACACCCTCGCCGCCGCCGAACGCGCCGGACAGGATCGCCGGCTGTCGCGGGCGACGACCCAGATCCGGATCGGCGGGGTCGCCGCCGCGGTCGAGGCGTACCGCCACGAGCCGACGCCGCCGCTGATCATCGTCGAATGCCTGAAGGATCCCCAGACCCTGCTGTGGGAGGTCGACCAGCTCGCCGAGGTCTGCGACGCCGGCACCAAGGTGGTGGTCATCGGCGCGACCAACGACATCCTGCTGTTCCGCGAACTGATGCGGCGGGGCGTCAGCGAATACCTGGTGGCGCCGCTGCAGCCGCTGCAGCTGATCGCGGCCATCGGCGGCCTGTTCAACGATCCGGCCCAGCCGTTCGTCGGCCGGTCGATCGCCTTCGTCGGGGCCCGCGGCGGCGCCGGCTCCAGCTCGGTGGCGCACAACACCGCCTATGCGATGAGCGAGCGGATCGGCGCCAATACGGTGATCGTCGACTACGACCTGCCGTTCGGCACCGCCGGGCTCGACTTCAACCAGGACCCGCTGAACGGCGTCGCCGACGCCCTGAGCCAGCCCGACCGGCTCGACCCGGTCCTGCTGGACCGGATGATGGTCCGGTGCACCGACAAGCTGAGCCTGTTCGCCGCTCCCGCCACGCTGGACGCCGACTGGGACATCTCGGCCGAGGCCTTCGATGAGGTCACCACGCAGATCCGCTCGACCGCCCCCTTCGTCGTGCTGGACCTGCCGCACGTCTGGTCCGCCTGGATGCGCCGCACCCTGATCGCCGCCGACGAGGTGGTGGTGGTCGCGACGCCGGACCTGGCCAGCCTGCGCAACGCCAAGAACATGATCGACCTGATCCGTCAGGGCCGGCCCAACGACGCGCCGCCGCGGCTGGTGCTGAACCAGGTCGGCGTCCCCGGACGTCCGGAGATTCCGGCCAAGGAGTTCGGCGCGGCCCTCGGGGTCCATCCCAGCCTGTTGATACCGTTCGATCCGAAACTGTTCGGCGCGGCCGCCAACAACGGCCAGATGATCCTCGACGCAGGGGCCAAGTCGAAGGCGGCCGACGCGTTCCAGATGCTGGCCCAGATCGTCTCGCGCCGTGAACTGCCGATGCTTGCGGGGCCCGGAAGCAAGCCCGCCAAGGGCGGCAAGTCGCTGCTTTCCGGCCTGTTCAAGAAGAAGTCGTAACGCGTGTTCGGAAAGCGCACAGGCCAGCCCGGAGCCCCCGCTCCCGCTCCGCGTCCGGCGCCGGCGCCCGCGGCGCCGCCGCCCGTGCCCCAGCCTGAACCGGGCGTGCAGACCCAGGCCTTCGCGTTCGGCGGCGATGTCGCGGAACTGGAGCGGGAGGAGCGCCGCGCCGAGGCCTATACGGCCAAGCCGGCTTCCGAGGCCGCCGACCGGCTCGACGCCCTGGCCTCGCGGCCCAGGCCCGCCGCCGCCGCCGCGTCGCCGAAGAACGGCCCCGGCCCCAAGGCCACGCCCGGCTTCGAGCAGCTGAAGAAGGCCCAGGCCGTCGCCGAGATCGTCCGTGAGCAGTCGGACTATTACCACGCCACCAAGACGACGATCTTCAACGCCCTGATGAACACCATCGACCTGGCCCAGCTGGCCGGTCTGGATCCGAAGGCGGCGGCGGAGGAGATCCGCGACATCGTCGCCGAGCTGGTGGCGATCAAGAACGTCTCCATGTCGGTGGCCGAGCAGGAGCACCTGGTCCAGGACATCGTCAACGACGTCCTCGGCTACGGTCCGCTGGAGCCGCTGCTGAGCCGCGACGACATCGCGGACATCATGGTCAACGGCGCGGGGCGGGTGTTCATCGAGGTCGGCGGCAAGGTCCAGCTGACCAACGTCCGTTTCCGCGACAACACCCAGCTGATGAACATCTGCCAGCGGATCGTGTCGCAGGTCGGCCGCCGCGTCGACGAGAGTTCGCCGATCTGCGACGCCCGCCTGCCCGACGGCAGCCGCGTCAACGTCATCGCGCCGCCTCTGGCCATCGACGGCGCGACCCTGACGATCCGGAAGTTCAAGAAAGACAAGCTGACGATGAAGAACCTGGTGGAGTACAACTCCATCAGTCCGGAGGGCGCCCGCGTCCTCGGCGTCATCGGCGCCTCGCGCTGCAACCTGGTCATCTCGGGCGGCACGGGCTCCGGCAAGACCACGCTGCTGAACACCCTGACCGCCTTCATCGACCCCACCGAACGGGTCATCACCTGCGAGGATGCGGCCGAACTGCAGCTGCAGCAGCCGCACGTGGTGCGTCTGGAAACCCGCCCGCCCAACCTCGAGGGCCAGGGCCAGATCACCATGCGGGATCTGGTCAAGAACTGTCTGCGGATGCGTCCCGAGCGGATCATCGTCGGCGAGGTGCGCGGCCCCGAGGCCTTCGACCTGCTGCAGGCCATGAACACCGGTCACGACGGCTCGATGGGCACGCTGCACGCCAACTCGCCGCGCGAAGCCATCAGCCGGATGGAGTCGATGATCACCATGGGCGGCTACGGCCTGCCGTCCAAGACCATCCGCGAGATGATCGTCGGCTCCGTCGACGTCATCATCCAGGCCGCCCGCCTGCGCGACGGCTCCCGCCGCATCACCCACATCACCGAGGTGGTGGGCCTCGAGGGCGACGTCATCGTCACCCAGGACCTGTTCGTCTACGAGATCACGGGCGAGGACGAGAACGGCAAGATCATCGGCCGCCACCGCTCGACCGGCATCGCCCGTCCCCGTTTCTGGGACCGTGCCCGCTATTACGGGCTGGAGCGCGAACTGGCCGAAGCCCTCGACGCGGCGGAGTAGCCGGCGATGCTTCCCATTCTCGCGGCGGTTCTGGCCTTCATCACCATCGGCGGACTCGGCTGGGCCTTTGTCGGCGGGGGGGATTCCTCGGAGGCCGCGGTCAAGCGCGCCCAGAATTTCGGCGGGCCGAAGCAGAACATGGCGGCCGCCCGCAAGGCCGCCGCCGCCAATACGCCGGAAGCCCGCCGCAAGCAGATCATGCAGCAGCTCCAGGAATCGGAGCGCGCCCAGCGCAAGGCCCGCATCAGCCTCGCCGCCAAGCTGAAGCAGGCCGGCCTGGCGACCAGCGTGAAGACCTTCTGGATCATCAGCGCCGTGCTGGGGGTGATCGCCTTCTTGGCTCCGCTGGTGTTCGGCCTCAACATCCTGATCTGTCTCGGGGTGGCCCTGGTCTTCGGCCTCGGCCTGCCGCGCTGGGTGGTCGGCTTCATGGGCAACCGGCGCCGCAAGAAGTTCAGCAGCCACTTCGCCGACGCCGTCGACGTCATCGTCCGGGGCATCAAGTCCGGACTGCCGGTCCACGATTGCTTCAAGATCATCGCCCGCGAGAGCCCGGCGCCCCTCGGCGGGGAGTTCCAGACTCTGGTCGAGGGGCTGGGCGTCGGCCTGACCCTGCAGCAGGCGCTGGAAAAGATGTACGAGCGCATGCCGACGCCCGAGCTGAAGTTCTTCGCCATCGTGATCGGCATCCAGCAGAAGACCGGCGGCAACCTGGCGGAGGCGCTGGGCAACCTGTCGACCGTGCTGCGCGCCCGCAAGATGATGGGCGAGAAGATCAAGGCCCTGTCGTCCGAGGCGACCGCCTCGGCCGGCATCATCGGCGCCCTGCCCCCCGCCGTGATGATACTCGTGAGCATCACCACCCCGGCCTATATGGGCAAGCTGTTCACCGAGCCGCGCGGCCAGTTCATGCTGCTGATCGCGGTGATGATGATGGCCCTCGGCGTCTTCGTGATGAAGCGCATGATCTCGTTCAAGTTCTAGGAGGAGGTCATGGACGTCGTCGGCTTCTTCACCAATGTGCAGAACCTCCTCAGCATCGGCGTCGGCCTGCTGGTGTTCGCGACCATGGTCACGCTGCTGGGGTCGCTGGGCGGCGAGGCGAAACTGGAAGGCCGGATGAAGGCCGTGGCCGTGCGCCGCGAGGAGCTGAAGCGGCGGTCCCGGCAGGCCATCGCCGCCGGGAACGCCGGCCCCCAGGGGCTGCGCCACAGCGACGAGGGCTTCAAGAAGCGCGTCGTCGAACGGCTGAACCTGACCAAGCTTCTCGAGGACCCGAAGGTCGCCGACAAGATGGCCCAGGCCGGTTACCGCGGGCCGAAGCCGCTGACGACCTTCTACTTCTTCCGCTTCTCCATGCCGTTCGTGATGCTGGTGCTGGCGGCCTTCTACGTCTTCGTGCTGAACGACTTCGGCCTGACGGTCATGCTGCGGCTGACCATCTGCATGTTCGCGGCGGTGATCGGCTTCTATGCGCCGAACATCTTCCTCTCGAACCGCATCGCCAAACGGCGCACCTCGATCATGCAGGCCTTTCCCGATGCACTCGACCTGCTGCTGATCTGCGTCGAGGCCGGCATGTCGATCGAGGCGGCGATCCAGAAGGTCAGCCAGGAGATCGGCAGTTCGTCGATCGACCTGGCCGAGGAGATGACGCTGCTTTCGGCCGAGCTGAGCTATCTGCCCGACCGGCGCATGGCCTATGAGGGCCTGGCCAAGCGGACCAACCATCCGGGCGTCAAGTCGGTCGCCACGGCGATGACCCAGGCCGAGACCTATGGCACGCCGCTGGGATCGGCGCTGCGGACCATGGCCAAGGAGAACCGCGAGATGCGCCTTTCGGCGGCCGAGAAGAAGGCCGCGGCCCTGCCGGCCAAGCTGACCGTGCCGATGATCCTGTTCTTCCTGCCGGTGCTGTTCATCGTCATCCTGACCCCGGCGGTGATCAGCATCCAGGACACGATGGCCAAAGGCGGCTGACCGCGGGCGGCCAGGGGTGGCCGTTCAGGCTTCGGCCGTCGTCTTCATCCCCTCGGCGATGGCGTCCACCGCGGTGCGCAGTTTCGGACGGTGGCGGTCGAAATGCATCTCGCCGCGCAGGCCGGAGAAGATGAAGCCGTTGGCGAAGATGCAGCTGCCGGGCCCCAGCTCCTCGATCTCGAAATAGCGCATGGCGCCGAACCACAGGCCGCGCTTCTCCAGCCAGACCAGTTGGGTGAGGGGCTGCCATTCCGCGACGCGGACGCCGGCGCGGCGCCCGGGCAGACCGGGGACGGCCTCGGTCAGGGCGATCGAGCCGCCATAGGCGATGGTCCCCTCGACGCCGGTCTCGACCGGGTTCCAGCGATCCCAGCCGGGCAGGTCGGCGATCAGTTCCCAGATGCGGTCGGACGACGCGCGGACGCCGATGCGTCGTTCAATACGGGCGGTTTCCATGGCCGACGATCTGACATGCCTTTCAGGCGCTGAAAAGACGGCAGGCTAGCGGCCGCCCTCCGGGCCGGGCTGGGACGCCGGCGGCGTCTCGGGCGAGGGTGTTTCGTCCCGGTCCGGCAGGTCGGGCGGGCCCAGCCGCAGGCGCGAGCTGGCGAAGCACAGGCCGGTGGCGACGGCCAGCAGAGCGATATTGGCCACGAACGGAGCGGGCTCGGCCAGTTCGTAGAGCGCCACGCCGATCACCGGCGGGCCGAGGAAGCTGAGTCCCGCGAGCGACATCATCAGGCCGGCCACGGCGCCCTGCTCATGCCGGTCGACCGACAGGGAGGAGCCGGCGGTGAAGCCCGGGCGGGCGAAGCCGACGCCCAGCGAGATCACCGCATAGCCGATCACCACGCCGTAATAGCCCGGCGCGGCGATGGTCATCACATTGCCGAGCAGCGCCAGGCCCGCGCCCCAGCGCATGAGGTCGGCCGACTGCAGCTTGAGCAGGGGGATCAGGCCCCACTGGGCCATCAGGGTGGCGGCGGCGCCGGCCAGCATGGCGATGCCGATGAAGGGCTGGGCGTCGCGCACCGAGGTTCCGGTGATCGCCATCTCGTCGATGATGTGGAAGCCCAGCACCGAGATGTTGACCGCCTGGGAGCCGGTGACCAGCAGGCCGTAGAGCAGGTAGTCGCGGACGCGCGGATCCTTCCACAGCCCCTTGCCGGCGTCCTCCCTGTGGCGGCCCGGCGCCGGCTGGCGCACCACGTCGCCGCTGGGCAGGCGGCGCCAGACGATCCAGAGCACGACGGCGCCGAACAGGGCGAAGGCGTACATCGGGCCGGCCAGGCCGACGATGGGCAGAATGAAGAAGGGCGCCAGCGCCGGGCCTATGACGGTGCCCAGACCCTGGGCCGAGGCCAGCAGCGACATCGACTGGGTGCGCTGCTCGGGCGTCGTGCGGTCGGCGACATAGGCCTGGGCGGCGATCGGGGAGGCCGAGCCGAACACGCCGTAGATGGTTCGGGCGACCGCCATCAGGACGAAGGCGAGGATCGGCGCCAGCCACAGCTGGAGCCCCGCCGTGGTGGCGAGGCCGAAGCCGCCGATGGAGACGACGAAGCCGGAGAGACCGATCATGATCACCCGCTTGCGCCCCAGCCGGTCGGACAGACGCGCCCAGTAGGGGGAGGTCAGGGTCCACATCAGGGCCGAGATGGCGAAGGCGGCGGAGACGAGGGTGTCGCGGATGCCAAACTCGCGGCCGATCGCCGGCAGCACCGACTGCAGCGCCATATTGCCGGCGGCGGCGATCAGGCTGACCGCGAACAGGATGGCGAAGGCGGGCGAGCGGAGGTTCACGGCGAGACCCTATGCGGCGGTGAAGCCTTGCGGAAGCGCCCGTCGTCCGCAACGGTTGCGATCCATCATCGGAGACGTCGCCATGTCCGTCCGCCGCCTGCTCGCCGCCACCGCCTGCGCCGTCGCCGTCGCCCTTCCGGCAGGGGTCGCGCAGGCCCAGGTCCCGCCGGGGCGGATCGAGGCTGCAGTGGAGAGCGTGGCTCCCCGCGTCGTCGCCTGGCGCCGCGACCTGCACGCCAATCCGGAACTCGGCTTCGCGGAGACGCGCACGGCGGCCGCGGTGGCGGAGCACCTGCGGTCGCTGGGGCTTGAGGTGCGCACTGGTGTCGGCAAGACCGGCGTGGTCGGGATCCTGCGTGGCGGCGGGCCCGGCCGGACCGTGGCGCTGAGGGCGGACATGGACGCCCTGCCGGTGCTGGAGGCGACGGGCCTGCCGTTCGCCTCGACGGCCACCGGGACCTATATGGGCGATACCGTGCCGGTGGCGCACGCCTGCGGCCACGACGCCCACGTCGCCATGCTGATGGGCGCCGCCGAGGTGCTGGCCGGGATGAAGGACGACATCGCCGGGACGGTGGTGTTCATCTTCCAGCCCGCCGAGGAGGGCGCGCCTCCCGGCGAGCCGAAGGGCGGGGCGGCGCTGATGATCGAGGAGGGGGCGCTGGCGAACCCGCGCCCCGACGCCATCTTCGGCCTGCACGTCGTGCCGGGCCGGCCGGGGACGCTGTGGTACCGGCCGCGCGGCTTCATGGCGGCCTCGGACCGGATCGACATCACCCTGCACGGGCGTCAGACCCACGGGGCCTGGCCGTGGAAGGGCGTCGACGTCATCTCGGCCTCGGCGGACGTGATCCAGACGATCAACAGCCTGACCGCCCGCACCATCGACCCGACCACGACGCCGACGGTGTTCACCATAGCCACGGTGGACGCGGGGGTGCGCTACAACATCATTCCGGACCGGGCGGTGCTGTCGGGCACGCTGCGCACGTTCGACATCGCCCAGCGCGACGACCTGGTGCGGCGGGCCGGGATCGCCATCGACAATGTGGCCGAGACCTACGGGGCCACGGCCGAGTTCGGCGTGCGGCAGAACGCGGCCCTGGTGTTCAACGACGAGGCGCTGTCGGCCTGGCTGGCGCCGGTGCTGGAGGAGGCGGCGGGGGCGGGGAACGTCAACGCTGGCGCCCCGCCGACGACCGTGGCGGAGGACTTCAGCTATCTGTCGCAGGAAGTGCCCGGCGTGTTCTACCACCTCGGGGCCAGCGCCGACGGGGTCGATCCGGCGACCGCGGCCCCGAACCATTCGCCGGCGTTCGACGTCAATGAGGCGGTGCTGCCGGTCGGGGTCAAGGCGCATGTGCTGACGGCGCTGCGGTTCCTCGAGCGGCCCTGAGACCAGGGCGGACGGCAACCACGTTTCTCAACCTCCCGGCAAGGATCGGGGCGCACCCTCGTACGGTTTTGCGGGAGTGGGCCCATGAGCAGGCTGCCGGTTGAATTGCCGCCGATGACCCTGGAGCGCCGGGGCAGCGTGCGACGCGAGATATTCTACTTCCTCGTCGCCTTCGCGGCCATGTTCGGCGGGGCGATGCTGGCCATGGACGCCCTGTTCTAGGCGCTGTTCCGGGCGCGGTCGAAGAAGGTGGCGATGACGCGGCGGTAGACCTCCGTCAGCGCCTCGATCTCGCTCACCGGTACACGCTCGTCGACCTGGTGCATGGTCTGGCCGACGAGGCCGAGCTCCAGCACTGGACACATGGCCCGGATGAAGCGGGCGTCGGAGGTGCCGCCGGTGGTGGAGGCCTCGGGTCGGCGGCCGACGGCGGCCTCGACGGCGTCCTGCACGCCGGTGACGAAGGCGCCGGGTTCGGTCAGGAAGGCGTCGCCCGAACACAGATGCTCCAGCTCGATGCGCAGGCCGCTGGCCGCCTGAGCCTCGCCCGCCATGGCGTTGAGCCAGCCGATCAGCTCGTCCCCGGTATGAGTCGGGTTGAAGCGGATGTTGAGCCGCGCCCGGGCCTCCGACGGAATGACGTTGGTGGCCGGATTGCCGATGTCGATCGTGGTGATCTCAAGGTTGGACGGCTGGAACCCCTGATAGCCGTCGTCGAGGCGGTGGTCGGCGAGACGGGCCAGCAGGCGGGCCATGACCGGGGCCGGGTTGGCGGCGCGGTCGGGATAGGCGACGTGGCCCTGCTTGCCGTGGACGGTGATCCAGCTGTTGAGCGAGCCGCGGCGGCCGATCTTGATGGTGTCGCCGAGGGCGTGCTGCGACGAGGGCTCGCCGACGACGCAGGCGTCGATGACCTCGCCCTCGGCCATCAGGGTCTCGACGACGCGCTTGGTGCCATGCAGGGCGGGGCCCTCCTCGTCGCCGGTGATCAGGAAGCTGAGCGAGCCGGGGACGTCGCCTTCGGCCAGCACCTTCGAGACGGCGGCGATCCAGGCGGCGATGCCGCCCTTCATGTCGACGGCGCCGCGGCCGTAGAGGACGCCGTCGCGGACCTCCGCCTCGAAGGGCGCTGCGGACCAGGCCTCGGCGGCGCCGGTCGGAACCACGTCGGTGTGGCCGGCGAAGCAGAGGTTGGGCGAGGCGGCGCCGCGCCGGGCGTAGAGGTTTTCGATGTTCTCGAAGCGCAGGCGCCGGCAGTGGAAGCCGAGACCGGTCAGCAGGCGCTCCAAGATATCCATCGCCCCCTCGTCGGCGGGGGTGACGGAGGGTCTGCGGATCAGGTCGCGGGTCAGTTCGACAGGATCGATAACCGGAGTTGATGCGGCGCTCATGGACCTGTGCTTTAGGGGGTTCGGACGATTGCGAGAAGGCTTCTCTCCATGCCGAAGATCGACATCGAAAATGCGCCGACCGGGCACGGGACCGGCTATCCCGAGGAATTCGCGGGGCCATGCAAGCCGCGGCGGCGCTGGCGGCTGGGAGACGCGGTCGGGCTGGACCAGTTTGGCGTCAATCTGCTGCGCCTGCCGGACGGCGCCTGGTCGAGCCAGAGGCACTGGCACGAGGGCGAGGACGAGTTCGTCTGGGTGGTGTCCGGCGAGGTGGTGCTGGTCGAGGACGAGGGGGAGACGGTGCTGAGGGCCGGCGACTGCGCCGGGTTCAAGGCCGGGGTGGCGAATGGCCACAAGATCGAGAACCGATCGGGGGCGGAGGCGGTTCTGCTGGAGGTCGGGACGCGCACGCCCGGCGGCGACAGCGGCGACTATCCGGACATCGACATGGTCTTTCGACAGGGCGGCTATTTCCATCGGGACGGGACGCCGTATCCGAAGGTCGGCCGGCGCACGTGACCGTCGAGAGTCTGGACACCGGGGCGCCTACACCGCCGGCCCCGCCGGGGGACGGCGAACCCTCGAGTCCGTGGAGCATCCGCGATTTCAGACTGCTGTGGCTGGGCCGGGTGACGGCCGTGCTGGCCATCCAGATCCAGTCGTCGGCCCTGCTATGGCAGGTCTACGAGATCGCCCGGCGGGATCACCCGATCGAGGAGGCGAGCCTGTATCTGGGCCTCGTCGGCCTGTGCCAGTTCCTGCCGCTGCTGGCGTTCACGCTGCCGGCGGGAGCGATGGCGGACCGGCGCGACCGAAAGCGGACCGTCTGGCTGTCGATCGCGGTCGAGGCGATGTGCGCGGCCGGCTTCCTGGCCATGGCCCTGCACGGCTCGCCGCCGCTGTGGGGACTGCTGGCGGTGGCGGCGCTGTTCGGGGCGGCCCGGGCGTTCCTGGCCCCGGCCAGCCAGAGCTTCCTGCCGATGGTGGTGGGCCGTCGCGCCCTGCCGCCGGCGATCGCGGCCCAGTCGATCGCCTTCCAGACCGGGGCCATCGCCGGTCCGGCGCTGGGCGGGGTGATCGTCGGGATCAATGTGCCGCTGGCCTATGCGGTGGCCATGGGCCTGTTCCTGCTCGGCATCGGCTGTTTCCTGCTGATCCGGACCAGCGGCAAGCCGCGGCCGGTCGAGAGCGGTCTGTCGCCGCTGGAGTCCGTCAGGGAGGGGCTGGCCTATGTGTGGAAGACGAAGATCGTGCTGGGGGCCATCTCGCTGGACCTGATCGTGGTGCTGCTGGCGGGGGTGGCGCTGCTGACGCCGATCTTCGCGCGCGACATCCTGCATGTCGGACCGGAAGGGTTCGGCCTGCTGCGGGCCTCGTTCGGGGTCGGGGCGCTGGGCATGGCCATCTATCTGAGCCGCTTCCCGATCGTGCGCCACGGCGGGCGGTGGATGTTCGCGGCGGTGGCGGTGTTCGGCCTGTGCACCCTGACCTTCGGCCTTTCGAAGGCGGCCTGGCTGTCGGCGCTGGCCCTGCTGATCGGAGGGGCGGCCGACATGATCAGCGTCAACATCCGCCAGACCCTGATCCAGCTGGCCACGCCGGATCACATGCGCGGCCGGGTCAGCTCGGTGTCGATGCTGTTCATCGGGGCGTCCAACGAGCTGGGCGAGGCCTATTCGGGCGTGGCGGTCCGCCTGCTGGGGCCCATCGGGGCGGCGGTGTTCGGCGGTTTCGGCGCGCTGGCGGCGACGGGCATCTGGGCGAGGCTGTTCCCGGGATTGCGCAAGGCCGACCGGCTGGACTGATCGCCGGCCTCCATTTCGGCCCTGAAACACATCCGCCCTCGCGGCGTCCAAATGACCGTCAAGCTGGGGCGTCCTCCCCTCCGGAAAGAGACGCCCATGACCCGCCTCATCATCCGCAGTCTCCTGTTCGCCTCGGCCCTGGCCGCCGTCGGCTGCGCCAGCGCTCCGCCGGGGAGGCCGGCCGGAAGGCCCGAAGGCGCCCCGCCCCTCCGGACGGCCCTGTTCATCAGCCCCTTCGGCGAACCCTTCCTGGCCGACCCCGGCGAGCCGTGGCCGGTGTCGGACTGGTTCCTCGGCGCCGACCAGGACCTGGACGGAACCGTGACCTTCGAAGAGTTCGAGACCGATGGCCGGCGCTGGTTCGGCCAGTTGGATCAGGACCGCAGCGGGCGGCTGGAGCAGGCCGAGCTCGCCGCCTACGAAAACGGCCTGCGGGCCCTCGCCCAGGGAGCGGGGCGGAGCCGCCCGGGCGGCGGGGGCGGGCCGGGCGGCGACAGGCAGGGCGGGCCTGCGACGAGGGGGCTGGCCGGACCGGCGCCTCAGAATGGACCCGCGGGCGGGATGCGGCGGGGGCCCCGCGGCGGGCGAGGAATGAACGGCTACGGCCCCGTGGCCGAAGCCGGCTTCTTCAACCTGCCCCAGCCGGTCAAGGCCGCCGACGTCAATGTCGACCAGAAGGTGACCGGCGAGGAATGGGCGGCGGCCACCGGACGCTGGTTCGTGGCCCTGGACGCCGACCGGGACGGGCGGCTGACCCTGGCCGGCCTGCCCCGGACGCCGCTTCAGGCGCAGGTCGAGGCGGGTCGGCGCTGAGGCCTCACTGGCAGGCGAGGCACTCGTCGTAGTCGGTGCGGGCGGCGCTGAAGAGGTCGGGCTGGTTGGGGTCGGGCTCTTCCTCGGCCTTGGTCTCGGCGCCGGCGAAGGCGGCGCGCTGAACCGACTTGGAGCGCAGGTAGTAGAGCGACTTCACGCCGGTCTCCCAAGCGCGCCAGTGCAGCATGTGCAGGTCCCATTTGTCGACGTCGCCCGGGATGAACAGGTTGATCGACTGGGCCTGGCAGATCTCCGGCGCGCGGTCGGCGGACAGTTCGACGACCCAGCGCTGGTCGAGCTCGAAGGCGGTCTTGAACACGGCCTTCTCGTCGTCGGACAGCTGGTCGAGGTGCTGGACCGAGCCCTCGTGCTCGAGGATCGAGTTCCAGACCTCCGAGGTGTCGATGCCCTTCTCGCCGAGCAGCTTCTCCAGATAGGGATTCTTGACCGCGAAGGAGCCGGACAGGGTCTTGTGGGTGTAGATATTGGCCGGGATCGGCTCGATGCCGGCGCTGGTGCCGCCGCAGATGATCGAGATCGAGGCGGTCGGGGCGATGGCCAGCTTGTGGCTGAAGCGCTCCATGACGCCGCGCTCGGCGGCGTCCTCGCACGGGCCCTTCTCCTCGGCGAGCAGGCGGCTGGCCTTGTCGGCCTCGCGGCGCAGATGCTTGAACAGCCGCATGTTCCACGACTTGGCCATGGCGGATTCGAAGGCCACGCCCTGGGCCTGCAGGAAGGAGTGGAAGCCCATCAGGCCCAGACCGACGGAGCGTTCCCGCTTCGCGGAATAGACCGCCGCGGCCATGGCCGGCGGGGCGCGGCGGATGAAGTCTTCCAGCACATTGTCGAGGAAGCGCATGACGTCCTCGACGAATTTCGGCTCCTCGCGCCATTCGAGGAAGGTCTCGGCATTGACCGAGGACAGGCAGCAGACCGCGGTGCGGTCGACGCCGAGGTGGTCGCGGCCGGTGTGCAGCATGATCTCGGCGCACAGGTTCGACTGTTTGACCGACAGGCCCAGCTCGCGCTGGTGCGGCGCCATCTGGCGGTTCACGGTGTCGGAGAAGATCAGATAGGGCTCGCCGGTCTGCAGGCGGATCTCGAGGATCTTCTGCCACAGGGTGCGGGCGTCGACGGTCTTGAGAACCTCGCCGTCCTTGGGCGACTTCAGGTCGAAGGTCTTGCCGTCGCGCACCGCGAACATGAATTCGTCGGTGATGTTTATGCCGTGGTGCAGGTTCAGGGACTTGCGGTTGAAGTCGCCCGACGGCTTGCGGATCTCGAGGAACTCCTCGATCTCGGGGTGGTGGACGTCGAGATAGACGGCCGCCGAGCCACGGCGCAGCGAGCCCTGCGAGATGGCCAGGGTCAGGGAGTCCATGACCCGGATGAAGGGGATGATGCCCGAGGTCTGGCCGGCGCCCTTGACCTTCTCGCCGATGGAGCGGACGCCGCCCCAGTAGGTGCCGATGCCGCCGCCGTTCGAGGCCAGGGCGACGTTTTCGTTCCACACCGACTGGATGCCGTCGAGGCTGTCGCCGACGGCGTTGAGGAAGCAGGAGATGGGCAGGCCGCGGTCGGCGCCGCCATTGGACAGGACCGGGGTGGCCGGCATGAACCACAGCTTCGACATGTAGTCGTAGACGCGCTGGGCGTGCGCGGCGTCATCGGCATAGGCCGTGGCGACGCGGGCGAACATGTCCTGGTAGGACTCGCCGGGCAGCAGGTAGCGATCCTCGAGCGTCTTCTTGCCGAAGTCGGTCAGGAGGTCGTCGCGGGACCGGTCGAGCTGTATCGAGGGCACCACCTTCAGGTGGGGTCGATCAGCGGCGTCCGCAGCCGCAACCGACTGGAAATCCACTGTCTTCAACGCTTCGCCGCCGGCCATAATGGTCACTGCCCTGAACTGGTCTGTTAAGTCGCACGCGCCGCTGACCACATCATCTAGTGGCCGAAGCGCTCCCCAAGCCCACATATGGGGCGCAGATGGCTAACCAACCGTCAACGGGGTTGACGATCACTTTCTGGGCGAATCGGCTTCAAGGCGGGGGATGAGCCTGTGGACAGGCCGCGACGACGGGATGACAGGGGGATGACGGATGGCTCGAAAAACTGATCACGAACGCGTGAGGGGAACGTCCCGCAAGCGGGACCGTTTCGGCCCGATGACCCCCGACCAGATCCTCGCCTTCGGCCGCCGCGCGCTGCGGATCGCGCGCACCGAGATCGCCGCCGTCAGCGCCCTGTTCATCGTGGCGCTGGGGGTGATGACCTTCGTCGAACTGGCCGACGACATGACCGAGGCGGACGGACGGGCCTTCGACGAGGCGATCCTCGGCGCGCTGCGGCCCGAGGCCACGCCCGGCGACCCGTGGGGCCCGGGCTGGCTGGAGACCGCGGCGCTGGACCTGACGGCGCTGGGCGGCACGGCGGTGCTGAGCCTGTTCGCGGTGATCGTCACGGGCTTCCTGATTCTGCAGCGCAAGCGGTTGTCGGCCCTGCTGCTGGCGCTGGGCCTGATCGGCGGCGTGGCGCTGAGCGAGGGGCTGAAGGCGCTGTTCGGCCGGGAGCGGCCGCCGGAGATGCTGAGGGCGGTGGAGACGATGAGCGCCAGCTTCCCCTCCGGACACAGTCTGCTGTCGGCGGTGTTCTACCTGAGCATCGGGGTGATGCTGACGCGGGCGTTCCCGGAGCGGCATTTCAAGGCCTACATCATCGGGGTGGCGGTGCTGCTGACGCTGCTCGTGGGCCTGACGCGGGTCTATCTGGCGGCGCACTGGGCGACCGACGTACTGGCCGGCTGGAGCGTGGGCGCGGCCTGGGCCATGGCGCTGTGGCTGATCGCCTACGCCCTCCAGCGGCGGCAGCAGGGGCATCCGCAGGCGCCGCATGTGTTGCCGGTGGACGAGGACAGCGGGGCGTAGGCAGTAGGCAGTAGGCAGTAGGCAGTAGGCAGTAGGCAGTAGGCAGTAGGCAGTAGGGGTGCGACAGGCGCGCTGGCACGTTGGGGGCGTTCGGCAGTCCCCCGCCGATATCGCGTTGCCTACATCCCTAACCCGCGCCGAACTCCAGGTCCTTGCGGGCCGAGATGATGGTGACGATGAAGCCGGCGAGGACGTCGAGCATGATCATGGTCAGGATCAGGAAGAAGGTCGAGGTGGCGAAGCCCTTGATCAGCAGGAAGGCGACCAGGCAGGCGACGAACAGGATCATCGACAGGGCGTGGTTGACGATGGCGACCTTCTGGCTCGACGTCGACTTGAGCAGTTCGAAGAACAGCAGGATCAGCGCCAGGAACAGGATCAGGTCTCCGCTGCCGATATTCCAGCCGCTGCCCGAAACCATCGGAATGGTGAGGACCGGGTCGCGCAGGGCCTGCTCGGCGGCCGCGACGCCGCCGGTTCCGACGACGCCGCTCAGGATGACGATGGCGTAGATGACGACGGGTATGACGAGCAGCGGCAGGGCGATCAGCATGGCTGGGGCTCCAGGACGGCGGGCGCTGGCGCGCCGATACGGTCGCGCTTGTTAACGATGAATACCCCCGTTCGCTCCGTACCGCTACGGTTGGTCGCCCGTCAGGAGAATGGTCAGAACTCGGAGATCGCCCCGGGGCGGCGCGAGCGGGACTTCAGCCAAATGACGCCGAGCAGGTCGGAAAAGGAGGCCACCAGCCGGCCCCAGTTGGTGTATTTCGAGCGGCCGGTCTCGCGGTGGCGGTGGCCGACCTCGAGATAGCGGTTCTCGTAGCCCTCGCGGATCATCAGCGCCGGAAGGTAGCGGTGGATGTGATCGAAATACGGGAGGCGCAGGAAGACCTCGCGACGGAAGGCCTTGAGCCCGCAGCCGGTGTCGTCGGCGTCGTCGGAAAGGAGGCGCTTGCGGATGCGGTTGGCCCAGCGCGAGGCCCAGCGCTTGGCCTCCGAGTCCTGGCGGCTGGCGCGGACGCCGCCGACCAGGGCCACGGTCGAGGGCGAACCGGCAAGCAGGTCGGCGAGGCGAGGCGCGTCGGCGGGAGGGTTCTGGCCGTCGCCATCGAGCGTAACCACGATCGGGGCGCGGGCGGCCAGAACGCCGGTGCGGACGGCGCGGCTCTGGCCGGCGTTGGCGCCGTGGCTGAGCACGCGCAGGGCCGGCAGCTCGGGCATGAGGCCGCGCAGTTCGGCGAGGGTGCCATCCTTCGAAGCGTCGTCAACGAAAACCATCTCGTACGACCGGCCAGCGAAGGCGGCGGCGATCTCGCGCGCCAGCGGGCCGGCGGCGCCTTGCTCGTCATGCACGGGAACGACGACGGAGATGTCGGGGGTCTGCTCGATCATCTGGGCTGTCTAGCGGGTTTCGCGGCCGGGCGGGAGGCCACCGAGGCAGGGACGGCTGACGCGGCCCGAACGGGCGTGTTAGGAAGATGAACATGATGCGCCCCGATCTCGACCGATTCATCGCCGGCTGGCGGGGCCCCGTGATGGCCGCCCTGGTCGCCCTGCTGGCCGGCCTGCCGGTGCTGATGCTGCTGCCGCCGCTGGACCGCGACGAGAGCCGCTACGCCCAGGCGACGTCGCAGATGCTGGAGAGCGGCGACTATGTCGACATCCGCTTCCAGGACGATCCGCGCTGGAAGAAGCCGGTCGGCATCTACTGGATGCAGGCCGCAGCCGTGGCGGCGACATCGAGCGTCGAGGCGCGCGACATCCAGCCCTACCGGATTCCATCGATCCTTGGGGCCATGCTGGCGGCGGCCGCCTGCGCCTGGGCCGGGGGGGCGATGTTCGGGCGCAGGGCGGGGTTCCTGGCCGGGGCCATACTGGGGGCCACCTTCCTGCTGTCGACCGAGGCCGGCATCGCCAAGACGGACGCCGTGCTGTGCGCCGCCGTGACCATGGCCATGGCCGGGCTGGGGCGGATCTATCTGGCGACGCGGGCGGGGGAGGCGCCGCGGCGGCCGCACAAACTGCTGTTCTGGCTGGGTCTGGGCCTGTCGATCCTGATCAAGGGGCCGATCGGGCTGATCGTCGTGGTTCCCGCCATCCTGCTGCTGTCGATGTGGGACCGGGACGTGAAATGGCTGGCGCGGCTGGGCTGGGGCTGGGGCCTGCCGCTGACGGCGCTGATCGTCGGGCCGTGGGCCATAGCCATCACCATCGCCACCGACGGCGGCTTCTGGCGCGAGGCGATCATGGGCGACCTGGCGCCGAAGATCGCCGGCGGCCACGAGAGCCACGGCGCCCCGCCGGGGTATTTCCTGCTCGGGCTGATCGTCATGTTCTTCCCCGCCGTCCTGCTGCTGCCGGCGGCCCTGTCGACGGCCTGGCACAGGCGGGCCGAGCCGGCGGTGCGCTTTCTGGTCTGCTGGCTGGTTCCGGCCTGGCTGATCTTCGAGATCACCCCCACCAAGCTGGCTCACTATTCGCTGCCGACCTATGGCGCCCTGGCGCTGCTGGCGGCGGCCGCCCTGACCCGGCCGATCGGTCCGGTCTCGCGCTATTCCGGGGCGGTGCTGTCGGTGATCAGCGGCCTGGCGATCGTGGCCATTACGGTCTACGGCCTGACTGAGTTCGGCCGTTCGACGGCCCAGACCTGGGCCACCATCACCATCGTCTTCGCGGCGCTCGCGGCGCTGATCGGGGCCTTCCTGCTGCTGCACCGGGCGGCGGTGACGGCGGTGCTCGCCTCGATCGCCCTTGGACTGGTGGCGCATGCCGGACTGGCCGGGACCATCCGGCAGCTAAGGCCGCTGGCCATAGCGCCGCAGCTGCAGCAGGTGCTTGAGCGGGCCGACCTGCATCCGCGCCAGGGACGGCCGGGGCCGGTGGCGATCACCGGGTTCCACGAGCCGAGCTTCGTCTTCCTGACCGGGCGGGAGACCGAGCTGACCGACGCGGCGGGCGCGGCCAGGGCGCTGGCGGAGGGACGGCCGGTGATCGTCGAGGCGCGCGACGCCGACGCCTTCAGGGCCGCCTCGGCCGATCTGGGCGTGACCGGCCGGGCGGTCGGGGTGGTCAACGGCCACAACTACTCGCGCGGCGACGACGTCAGCCTGACCGTCTATGCTCCCTCCGGCGGCGGACGGGCGGGAGTTACGCGGCCATGAGGCGTCCGATCACCATCGTCGAGGTGGGCCCCCGCGACGGGCTGCAGAACGAGGCGGCGGTGCTCGAGCCCGCCATTCGCGCGGACCTGGTGCGGCGGCTGGAGGCGGCGGGCGCACGGCGCATCGAGGCGGTCAGCTTCGTGCATCCGAAATACGTGCCGCAGATGGCCGGGGCGGAAGAGGTGATGGCGGCGCTGCCCCATGAGGCGGGGCGCAGCCGCATCGGCCTGGTGCTGAACGGCAAGGGCTACGACCGGGCGCTGGGCACGAGCGTCGACGAGGTCAATGTGGCCATGTCGGCGACCGACGGCTTCGGGCTGAAGAACCAGGGCATGGGCGTCGACCAGCAGGTGTCGATGCTGTCCGACATCCTGACCGGACGGGCCAACTCCGAAGGCGGCGCCGGAGCCGGGCCGTCGCTGTCGGCGACGCTGAGCTGCGTCTGGGGCTGCCCGTTCGACGGCGAGGTGTCGGAGGGGCAGGTCGAGGACCTGGTGGGCCGGATCGGCGAGCTGGGCGTGGCCGAGATCGCCCTGGCCGACACCATTGGGGTGGCCGATCCCTGGGCGGTGACGAGGAAGGTCGAGGCGGCCCGCAGGGCGGCGCCGGACGCGACCCTGCGGCTGCATTTCCACGACACGCGCAACACCGGCCTCGCCAACGCCCATGCGGGCGTCGAGGCGGGGATCGATGTGCTGGACGCCTCGGTCGGCGGCATCGGCGGCTGTCCGTTCGCGCCGGGCGCCACCGGCAACATAGCCACCGAGGACCTCGTCTATATGCTGGAGCGGGCCGGGTTCGAGACCGGCTACGATCTCGACGCCCTGATCGGGACCGCGCGCTGGATCGGCGAGCAGATCGGCCGCCCGGCGCCGAGCGCGCTGAGCCGGGCGGGGGGATGGCCGAAGGATTAGGCCGTTCCTCCCGCGACGGAGACGAGAGCGACTTGTGGCCGCGTCGCCGGACGGGAGGGAACGACATGGGGCGGATGATCGAGGAACTGGACTACCGCCCCACCGCCATGGGGCCGCTGGTGCTGCGGCGGCGCTGGGTCGCGGCCATCGACCAGGATGTGGTCGAGGTGATCCTCGGCGACGAGCATCTGATGTCGAGCCTGTTCACCGTCGGCGAGATCGAACTGGCGGTGCGCGGCCTCGCAGCGTCGACGGGCGGGGGGCTGCGCGTGCTCGTCGGCGGACTGGGCCTCGGCTACACGGCCAGGGCGGCGCTGGCGCATCCGCGCGTGGCTTCGGTGGAGGTGGTCGACGCGCTGGAGCCGGTGATCGAATGGCACCGGGCCGGCCTCGTGCCGATCGGCGACAGCCTGGGGACCGAGCCGCGCTGCACCCTGTCGCACGGGGACTTCTTCGGCTGGTTCGACGCGCCGCGGGCGGGCAGCGAGCGCTACGATGTGGTGCTGCTTGATATCGACCATTCGCCGCGCCAGCTGCTGCATCCGGACCATGCACGGTTCTATTCGCCGGAGGGACTGGCGCGGGTGCGGGCGGCGCTGACGGCGCGGGGCGTGTTCGCCATGTGGTCCGACGAGGGACCGGACGACGCGTTCCTCGCGGTGCTGGCGGCGGTGTTCCCGGCCGCGCGGGCGGAGGTGGTGGCCTTCGACAATCCGCTGACCGGCGGGTCTTCGACCTGCACCATCTATGTGGCGACCTGCACCGCCGGGTGAGGGCCGCCGGACCGCTTTTCAGCATCTGCTCAGGTTTCGCTCATGCCGCTCACCGGCCGGCCGGGCAGGGTGACGGCCTCAGCGAGGAGGCGGACACAGAGATGACGACGATCACGGAAAGCAGGGACCAGCGGCTGGCGCGGATGCTGGGGCTGGTGGTCTGGGGCGGAGCGGCGTTCGCCTGGCTCGTGCCGCTGGCGGCGAAGCTGCTGGTCGATCTGCCGTGGACGACGGAGGACTTCGTCGGCTGGGGGATCATGCTGCTGGTCGCGGCGGGGATCTGCGAAGTCGGGCTGCGGCTGTCGGGGCAGCTGGCCTATCGGGCGGGCGTGATCGTGGCGGTGGGGACCAGCTTCCTGATCACCTGGTCGAACCTGGCCGTGGGGATCATCGGGAACGAGAACAATCCGTTGAACCAGATCTTCTTCGGCGTGATCGCCAGCGCGCTGATGGGGGCGTTCGCCGTGCGGTTCAGGCCGAAGGGGATGGCGCTGGTCATGGCCGTGACCGCGGCGGCGCAGTTCGGCACCGCCTTTGTCGCCCTGGCCTATGAGCACATCGTCTTCGCGATCGTGGGCGTCTTCTCGCTTGGCTGGCTGCTGGCGGCGTGGCTGTTCCGCGAGGCGGCGCGGGCGGAGGCGTCCCGAATGGCCGCGTAGCGGCCCCGGGATGAAAAGGCGCCTCTACAGATTCAGCAGCGCCGGGTCGCCGCCCTGGGCGGAGATGTTGTTGCTGATGGCCTTTTCGGCGGCGTAGCGGATCAGGCTGTAGGGGCCGCCCGCCTTCGGGCCGGTGCCGCTGAGGCCCTCGCCGCCGAAGGGCTGGACGCCGACGACGGCGCCGATGATCGAGCGGTTGATGTAGACGTTCCCGGCGGGGACGAGGCGCGCGACCTCCTCGGCGAAGGCCTCAATGCGGCTGTGCACGCCGAGGGTCAGGCCGTAGCCGCGTTGGGCCAGCCTGGAGGCGGTCTCCTTCAGCTGCGACGGCTCGTACCGGCAGACGTGCAGGATGGGGCCGAAGACCTCGCGCTCGAGATAGTCGGGGGTCGGGACCTCGGCGATGGTCGGGGCGAACAGGTGGCCCTTGTCGGCGCCGGCGGGAAGCTCGGCCCGGGCGACGATCTTCGCATCGCCTTCGAGGCGCTTGAGGTGGGCCTCGAGCATGCCCTTGGCGTCGGCGTCGATGACCGGACCGATGTCGGTGGCGGGGTCGGACGGGTCGCCCACGACCTGGGCGGCGAGCGCCCCCTTGAGGCCCTCGATCAGGGCGTCGGCGGCGTCGTGCGGGACGTAGAGCAGGCGCAGCGCCGAGCAGCGCTGACCCGACGATCCGAAGGCCGACAGGATGACGTCGTCGATGACCTGTTCCTTCAGCGCCGTGGTGTCGACGAACATGCCGTTCAGGCCGCCGGTCTCGGCGATGAAGGGGATGATCGGGCCCGGGCGGGCGGCCAGCGAACGGTTGATCAGGGTCGCCGTGTCGGTGCCGCCGGTGAAGGCGACGCCGTCGATGCCGGGGTGGCTGACCAGCTTCGCGCCGACGGTCTCGCCGCGGCCCGGAACGAGGGCCAGCAGGTCGGGGGTCAGCCCGGCCCTGTAGTAGAGGCGCACGGCCTCGGCGGCGATCAGGGGCGTCTGTTCGGCGGGCTTGGCCAGCACGGCGTTGCCGGCGGCCAGCGCCGCGGCGATCTGGCCGGTGAAGATGGCCAGCGGGAAATTCCACGGGCTGATGCAGGCGAAGACGCCTCGGCCGTGCAGGACCAGCTGGTTGATCTCGCCGACGGGGCCCTTGAGCTCCCGCGGCCCGCCGAAGTCGCGCTCGGCCAGCATGGCGTAGTAGCGGCAGAAGTCGGCGGCCTCGCGCACCTCGGCGACGCCGTCGTTGAGGGTCTTGCCGGCCTCGCGGCTGAGCAGGGCCACGAGGCGGTCCATGTCAGCCTCGAGCGCATCGCCCATGGCGCGCAGGATCGGGGCCCGGCCATGGCCGCCGATGCGGTCCCACTTCACCTGGGCGCGGGCGGCGAGGTCGACGGCGGCGTCGATGTCGGCCTCGGCCGCTTCCGAGACGTGGCCGAGCACCTGGGTGGTGTCGAAGGGATTGGTGACCGGCTGGGGATTGGTCCCGGCCTTCAGCTTGCCGCCGAGGATCGGGCCGGAGGTCAGCTTCTCGCTGTCGACCTTTTCGAGGGCGAGGACGTGCCGCTCGCGGTCGGCGGCCTGGGAGTAGTCGCGGCCCAGCGAGTTCTGGCGGTCCATGTACATGTCCTTGGGGGTCGGAATCTTGGCGTGGCGGTCAGGGTGGGCCTCGACCGACGAGATGGGGTCCGCGGCGACGGCGGAGGCGGGCACGCGCTCGTCGAGCAGGGCATGGACGAAGGAGGAGTTGGCGCCGTTCTCGAGCAGGCGGCGCACGAGATAGGGCAGCAGGTCCTCGTGCCCGCCGACGGGGGCGTAGGCGCGCACGGTGACCGGGCCGAAGGCCTCGCGAGCGGCGTCGTAGAGGGCCTCGCCCATGCCGTGCAGGCGCTGGAACTCGATCTTCACGCCGCGTTCCGACGCCATCCTGTGGACGGCGGCCAGGGAGTGGGCGTTGTGGGTCGCGAACTGGCTGTAGATGTGCGGCGCGGCCTCGATCATCGCTTTCGCGCAGACGAGGTAGTTGAGGTCGGTGGCCGCCTTGGTGGTGAAGACCGGATAGTCGGTGCGGCCGAACTGCTGGGCGCGCTTGATCTCGGTGTCCCAGTAGGCGCCCTTGACCAGACGGACCATCAGGCGGCGGCCCGAGGCCTTCGACAGTTCGGCGACGCGGCGGATCACCTCGGGGCAGCGCTTCTGATAGGCCTGCACCGCGAGGCCGAGGCCGGTCCAGGCGCCGAGATCGGGCTCGCGCGCCAGCCGGTCGAGCAGCTTCAGCGACAGGGCGAGGCGGTCGGCCTCCTCGGCGTCCATGGTGAAATTGATGTCGTATTTCGCGGCGATGCGGGCGAGGCGGACGATGCGCGGATAGAGCTCGTCCCAGACGCGGGCCTCGTGCGTCGCCTCGTAGCGGGGCGAGAGGGCCGACAGCTTCACCGAGACGCCGTGGCCGACTTCCGGGCCCTGGCCCTTCGACGTCCTGCCGACGGCCTCGATGGCGTCGGCGTAGATCTTCTCGTAGCGCTCGGCGTCGGCGGCGGTGCGGGCGCCCTCGCCCAGCATGTCGAACGAACACAGCCAGCCTTCGCGGTTCGAGCGCTTCAGCGCCGCCTCGATGGTGCGGCCCACCACGAACTGCTCGCCCATGATGCGGACGGCGGCGGCGACGGCCTCGCGGATCACCGGCTCGCCGAGGCGGCCGACGATGCGGCGCAGGAAGCCGGGCAGGTCGGTCTTCGCCTCCTCGTCGACGTCGACCAGCTTGCCGGTCAGCATCAGCCCCCAGGTCGAGGCGTTGACGAACAGGCTGTCGGACTGGCCGAGGTGGCTGGCCCAGTCGGCCGAGCCGATCTTCTCGGCGATCAGCCGGTCGCGGGTGTCTTCATCCGGCGTGCGCAGCAGGGCCTCGGCGAGGCACATCAGGGCCAGGCCCTCGCGGGTGCCGAGCGAGAACTCCTGCAGGAAGCTTTCGACTACGCCCTGTTTCTTGACGCTGGCCCGGGCCCGTTCGACGAGGTCCGTTGCGCTGGCCAGCACCGCGGCGCGCTCGCCGGCGTCGAGCGGGATGCGCGCCAGAAGGCCCCGCACCGTGGCGGTTTCATCCGCGAACTTGCCCTGGTCCAGCGCGTCCCAGTCCTGCGACAGGGTGAGGGGCGGAGAAACGTGTGCGTCCATGCGGCTCCCTCTACTCCCTTCCGCCTTGATCGGGGAAGGGCCGGGGTTGGGGGTGAACTGCGTCCGATTGGCCGCCGCGGACAGCGCTCGATGTGGCCGCCGCTGGCGCCCCCATCCCAACCCTTCCCCCATGAAGGGGGAAGGGCTATTCGTGCGTCCCGATCAACGGCGGAGCCTTCCGGCCCTCATGCGCATCGTTCTGGCCACCGACGCCTGGGAGCCCCAGGTCAACGGCGTCGTCCGCACCCTGACCCGGACCATCGCGGAATGCCGCGCAATGGGCCACGAGGTCGAGGTCATCGAGCCGAGCCAGTTCAAGACCATCCCCTGCCCCACCTATCCGGAAATCCGGCTGGCGCTGGGGGCGGAGGAGGAGATCCGCGAGCGGCTGCGCGCCTTCGAGCCGGAGGCGGTGCACATCGCCACCGAGGGGCCGATCGGCATCGCCACGCGGCGCATCTGCGTGGAATGGAAGCTGCCGTTCACGACCAGCTACCACACCAAATTCCCCGAATATGTCTCGGCGCGGTTCCCGATCCCGGTGCAGGTCGGCTACGCCTATATGAAGTGGTTCCACAAGCCGTCGGGACGGCTGATGGTGGCCACGCCGACGCTGCGCGACGAACTGGTGGCGCACGGGTTCCGCAACGTCTCGCCGTGGTCCCGGGGCGTAGACACCGAACAGTTCAACCCCGACCTGCCGCGCATCTACGACGAGCTGGGCGGCAAGGACTGGCCGCGGCCGTTCTGGCTCAACGTCGGGCGGGTGGCGGTCGAGAAGAACATCGAGGCCTTCCTGCAGACCGACCTGCCGGGGACCAAGATCGTCGTCGGCGACGGGCCGGCGCGGGCCGAGCTTCAAGCGAAATACCCGGAGGCGAAATTCCTCGGGGCGCGGTTCGGCGAGGAGCTGGCGCGCTGTTTCCGCGACGCCGACGTGTTCGTCTTCCCGAGCTGGACCGACACCTTCGGCCTGGTGATCCTGGAAGCCATGGCCACGGGGACGCCGGTGGCGGCCTATCCGGCGCACGGGCCGATCGACATCATCCCTGGGTCGAACGCGGGAGCGATCGACAAGGACCTGCGCGTGGCGTGCCTGGAGGCGCTGAAGTGCGACCGGGCGGCGGTGCGGGCGTATGCCGAGAAGTTCAGCTGGCGGGCCTCGGCCGAGCAGTTCGTCGAGAACCTGCAGCCCTATCCGGAGCCGGAGCGCGGGCGGTTCTGGCGCCGGCTGCGGAGGATCGCCCGCCTGCGGAAGAAGACGGCGGCGTAGAGTCTCGCCTCCCCATGAGCGAAGGCGAGTGGGGAGAACGGTCGGCGCGGCGCAGGCGGCGGCCAGCCTGCCGCCAATCCCCTGTCACCGAGCCGCCCCCGCCTGATCGCTGCGCGATCTGTCCTCCCCACCGGCCTTCGCCGATGGAGAGGTGACGCGCCGATCTAGAAGTCGAACTGCGCCCGGACCTGCAGCGTCTGCACGTCGACGTCGGAGGCGGCGACCTGCGCCTCGTTCTTCGCGTCGGTGTAGTTGGCCATGAAGCGGATGTGCGACCAAGGGTACCAGGTGGCCCCCAGCGTCACGGCCGAATACTCGCCCGCCGTGGCCACGCCCGCGAATTCGGTCAGGTCGGCGGCGTCGTAGCGGACCGCCAGCTCGACGGCGCCGATGCCGCCCTGGGTCACGGGATTGCGGATGCTGACCCGATCGAACTTGCCGTCCGCGGGTTTGTATTTGCGCTGTTCGCCGGTCGGGAAGAAGGAGGCGAAGACATAGTATGCGTTCGCCTGGGCCGAGCCGCCGCCGGTCAGATCGGCGTCGATGGTCGCCCATTCGCCCTGAACCGAAAAATTGCGCCACACGCCGGCGGCCTCGAGGCCGATGGCGGTGTCGCCGTCCCCGGCGCCGAGCGGCGAGGAGCCGGCGTCGGTGTAGCGGGCCCCGAAATTGGTGTTGTTGCGGACGCGGTAGCGGAAGGCCGTGTCGTCCCGCCGGTCGCGGTCGCGAGCCCAGACGCCGAGGTGGATCTTCGTATCGTCCGTGACGACGGGGGCGAAGTGGGCGCGGACGAAGAGGCCGCGCTGTTCCTCGCCGTCGCCCGGGGCGCCGTCGTTGACCGAATCGCCGTGCACTCCGCCCGCGATGGACCAGTTGTCGCCGCCGGTGCGCACCGCCAGCGTCATCACCCGACCCGCGTCGATCAGGTCGGCGAAGGCCCCGCGTTCCATGAAGGTCGTGTATCGCGACGATGTCAGGTTCTCGAGCGACAGGCTCTTGAAGTTGCCGAGGGTGATGGCCGTATTGTCGTTCGGCGCATATTCGATCAGCAGGTCTTCCCAGTTCGACTCGCCGTCGACGAAATTGGCCTCGGCGACGTACGACCACCGCTCTCCCCAGGTTCCCTGGACGCCGATCCGGGCGGTGCGGAAACGGTCTTCCGAGGCGCTGAAGTCGATGCCGACTGCCCGGTCGACATCCTGATCGACATAGTCGACGAACACCCGGCCCCGGGGCTTGATGGTGAAGTCACCCCAACGGTATTCGGGCGCGCCCTTCCAGGGGCCGCTGGTCGATTGCGAGGTCTGGGCCAGGGCCGAACCGGCCGTGAGCGAGAGGACGGCGGCGATCGAGGCGCCCGCCAGCAGGGTCTGTTGTCGCACTGAGGGGATCCTTCGGTTGCCCGCCGACCGAACGTGGTCTGTCAGGCCCCGGATTATCTTTCACGCGCGACGATTTCGCTGCGGTCCGGCGAAGGATCGGTGAGATTGCGGTGACGCTTATCCGACCAATGGATCGCAACACTGTGACGCTTCCCATCAGGAAATGTGACAGGCGCGGAGGATGCTGCGCACAGTGAAACGCCGCGGGCCTCGCAGCCCGCGGCGTCCGGTCGGCTTCGAAGGATCCGCAGCCTATTGCGGGCTGGTCATCGGGGTCATGGCCGTGGCGATGGCGCGCTGGGCGGCCAGCTGGTCGGCGGGCAGCGGCACCAGGCCGCGATCCTGCAGGTAGCCGCCGCGGCCGGCGGCGGCGTCCGACATGAACTCGAGGACGAACTCCCGCAGACCCGGGGTCACGCCGACGTGGGCCTTCTTGACGTAGATGTAGAGGCTGCGGGCCAGGGGGTAGGAGCCGTCGGCGATGGTCGCCGCCGAGGGGGCGACGCCGTCGATGGTCTCGGCCTTCACCGTGTCCATGTTCTGCTCGAGGAAGGAGAAGCCGAACACACCCAGCGAACCCGGGGTGCGGGTCAGGGTCTGGACGATGGCGTTGTCATTCTCGCCCGAGTCGATCCAGGCGTTGTCCTCGCGCAGGGTGTGGGCCAGGGTCTCGAAGCGGTCCTTGTCGCCGATGGCGGCGAGCGCCGGGATCAGCTTGGCGCCCGGGGCCATGCCGAGCTCGAGGAAGGCGTCGCGGGTGCCCGAGGTCGGCGGCGGGCCGTAGACCTGGATGCGCTGGCCGGGCAGGCCGGGGTTGACCTGGTTCCAGGTCGTCGCCGGGTTGGCGACGAAGGCGCCGCCGGCTCCCGGAACTTCCTTGGCGAGGCCGAGGTAGAGGTCCTGCAGGCGGAAATTCATGCTCTCGCCGTTTCGGGCGGTGGCGATGACGATGCCGTCGTAGCCGATCTTGATCTCGACCACGTCGGTGACGCCGTTCTTCTGGCACAGCTCGAACTCGGACTTCTTCATCGGGCGCGAGGCGTTGGCGATGTCCGGCGTGCCCGGGCCGACGCCCTCGCAGAATTTCTGGATGCCCCCGCCGGTGCCCAGCGACTCGACCCGCGGCGCGGCGCCATCCGAGGTGCGGGAGAAATTCTCGGCCACGCGGCTGGCGAACGGGAAGACCGTCGAGGAGCCGACTGCCAGGATGCCCTGGCCGGCGCCTTCGCCGGGCGCGCCCGCCTTCTGATTGTCGCCACAGGCGCCCAGGGCGAGGAGGGCGATCGCCGAGGCGGCGGCGAACAGGGTGCGGTTCATGGGATATGGCTCCGACTACGGTTGGGTCGAAGCCGCTTGGACCACAGGTTTGTGACGGACGCCCGGACGGAACGGTGACGGTTCGGCGACGTCCCGGCTTTCGCCGGGATGACGATTACGGAGCCCCCGGGCTCAAGCAGTGAGCGACCGCGTCGCGAGCGGTAGCGCCCTAGATGTGGATCGCATGCCCCAGCGCCCGCAGGGACGCCTCGTGGAAGGCCTCGCCCATGGTCGGGTGGACATGGATGGTTCCGGCGATGTCCTCGAGCAGGGCGCCCATCTCGAGCATCTGGGCGAAGCTGTTGCTGAGCTCCGAGACGTGCTGGCCGACGGCCTGGACGCCGAGCAGGCGGTGGTCGGTCTTCGAGGCCAGCACCCGGACGAAGCCGCCGTCTCCGCCAGCCTCGATGGCCAGGGCGCGGCCCAGGGCCATCAGCGGGAAGACGGCGGTGATGACGTCGTCGCGGCCCTCGACGTCCAGCGGGCCGAGGCCGGCGGAGACGATCTCGGGCTCGGTGAAGCAGACGGCGGCGATGCTGACGGGGTCGAAGCGTTTCTCGTGACCCGCGATGATTTCGGCGACGATCTCGCCCTGGGCCGAGCCCTTGTGCGCCAGCATGGGTTCGCCGGTCAAGTCGCCGACGGCCCAGACGTTCTTCATCGAGGTGGCGCAGCGGTCGTCGATCTTCACGAACGGCCCGGCCATGGCCACGCCCATGTTCTCCAGACCCCAGCCCTTCGTCCGCGGGCGACGGCCGACGGTGACGAGGACCTTGTCGGCCTTGAGCTTGAGGGCCTTGCCATCGGCCGTCGTGACGTTGAGCTGGCCCTTTTCGAACGCGCCGGCCTTCGCCCCGAGGTGGAGTTCGACGCCGTGCGCCTCCAGCCATTTGCGGACCGGGTCGGTCAGGGCCTTGTCGTAGAGCGGCAGCAGGCGGTCGGCCATTTCGACGATGGCCACCTCGGCGCCCAGCTTGCGGAAGGCGATGCCCAGTTCGAGACCGATATAGCCGCCGCCGACGACGACCAGCTTGCCGGTCACCTTGTCCAGCGACAGGGCCTCGGTCGAGGAGATGACGTCGCCGCCGAAGGGCAGGAAGGGCAGTTCGACCGGCTCGGAGCCGGTGGCGAGGATGACGTGCTCGGCGCTGATGGTCAGGTCGCCGTCGGCGGTCTTCACCGTGCAGGTCTTGGCGTCGGAGAAGGTCGCCCAGCCGTTGATCACCTTGACCTTGGCCTTCTTGAGCAGGCCGGCGACACCGGTGTTCAGCTTGCGGACGATGCCGTCCTTCCAGGCGACGGTGGCCTTCAGGTCAATGGCCGGCTTCGAGGCGGTGATGCCGAGCGTGCCGCCGTCGGCGGCCTTGCTGACCGTCTCGAACTTCGACGCCGCGTGGATGATGGCCTTGGACGGAATGCAGCCAACGTTCAGGCAGGTGCCGCCCAGACCGTCGCCGCCGTCTACCAGCACGGTGTCGAGGCCCAGCTGGCCGCAGCGAATGCCCGCGACATAGCCGCCGGTGCCGGCGCCGATGATGAGGACTTTGGTCTTGATCGATTCAGCCATGGTCTCAGTTCATCCAAAGCGTCGCCGGGTGTTCCAGCAGGCCCTTGATGCGCTGGACGAAGACGGCCGCGTCGTGGCCATCGACGATGCGGTGGTCGAAGCTGGAGGACAGGTTCATCATCTTGCGCGCGACCATCTGGCCGTCCTTCACCACGACCCGTTCCTGGATCTTGTTGGGGCCGACGATGGCGACCTCGGGGTGGTTGATGATGGGGGTGTGGACGACGCCGCCCAGCGTGCCCAGCGAGGTGATGGTGATGGTCGAGCCCGACAGCTCCTCGCGGCTGGCCTTGCCGGACTTGGCGGCGCCGGAGACGCGGGCGATCTCGGCCGCCGTGTCGTACGGGTCGCGGGCCTCGGCGTGGCGGACCACGGGGACCATCAGGCCGTTCGGCGTCTGGGCGGCGATGCCGAGATGAACGGCGGCGTGGGTGGTCAGGACGCCGCCCTCGTCGTCGTAGTGGCTGTTGATGGTCGGCTGGTCGCGCAGGGCCACGACGATGGCGCGGGCGATGAAGGGCAGGACGTTCAGCTTGGGCTGATCGGCCTTGCGGTTGGCGTTGAGGTGGGCGCGGAGCTCCTCCAGCGCGGTGACGTCGATCTCCTCGACGTAGGTGATGTGGGGGATGCGGCGGACCGACTCAGCCATCTTCTCCGCGATCTTGCGGCGCAGGCCGATGATGCGGGTTTCGGTGGTTCCTTCGGCCTTGGCGTAGGTCGAGGACGAGGATGATCCGGAGGCGGACGATCCGTGCGAGCCGCTGGCGACGTACGCGTCGAGGTCGCTGTGCTCAATGCGGCCGGCGGGGCCGGAGCCGGGGACGAACTGCAGCTCGACGCCGAGATCGCGGGCGCGCTGGCGCACGGCGGGGGAGGCGAGGGGGCGTTGGGAACGGTCGGACAAGCTGCGCGGCGCCTTCGCCCCTCCACCGCCTTCGGCGGTCCCCCTCCCCGTTTCACGGGGAGGAGACGGGGGGACGGCCGCAGCCGTCTCCTCTCTGGCCGCACTTGCGGCTGGGGAGGGGGACCGCGAAGCGGTGGAGGGGCTGGGGACCGGAGCGGTGTTGCCCTTGCCCTCGACCTGGAAGCTGACCAGCGGCCCGCCGACGGCGATCTGCCGGCCGGGCTCTCCGTGCAGGGCGACGACGGTTCCGGCGATCGGGGAGGTCAGTTCGACGGTGGCCTTGTCGGTCATGACATCGGCGATGATCTGGTCTTCCGCGACCGTGTCGCCGACCTTGACGTGCCAGCCGACCAGCTCGGCCTCGGCCGTGCCCTCGCCGACATCGGGGAGTTTGAAGACGTAGTTGGCGCCGGCGCTTGCGGCCGACCCCTCCACCCCTTCGGGGTCCCCCTCCCCACTGCGTGGGGAGGAGACGGGAGTGGCGACGGAAGATGTCTCCTCCCGGTCCGCGCTTGCGGATGGGGAGGGGGACCGCGAAGCGGGGGAGGGGTCAGAGGCCGATGCATTGCCCGCCCCCTCGACCTCGAACTCCACCAGCGGCGACCCCACGGCCAGCTGCTGGCCGGGTTCGCCGTGGGCGGCCAGCACCTTGCCGGCGACGGGCGAGGTCAGTTCGACGGTGGCCTTGTCGGTCATGACGTCGGCGAGGATCTGGTCCTCGGCCACCATGTCTCCGACCTTGACGTGCCAGCCGACCAGTTCGGCCTCGGCGGTGCCTTCGCCGACGTCGGGCAGTTTGAAGACGTAGCGACCCATACTATCGGCCTCCCGACATGACGGACTTCAGGGCGGTGGCGACCCGCTCCGGACCCGGGAAATATTCCCACTCGAAGGCGTGCGGATAGGGGGTGTCCCAGCCGGTGACGCGGGCGATCGGCGCCTCGAGGTGGTAGAAGCAGCGCTCCTGCACCAAGGCCGACAGCTCGGCGCCAAAGCCCGAGGTTTTCGGCGCCTCGTGGACGATGACGCAACGGCCGGTCTTCTTCACTGAGGCCTCGATGGTCTCGATGTCGAGCGGCACGAGGGTGCGCAGGTCGATGACCTCGGCGTCGACGCCGGCGTGTTCGGCGCCCGCCAGCGAGACCCAGACCATGGTGCCGTAGCAGAGGATGGTGACGTCGGCGCCTTCCTTCATGACCCGCGCCTTGCCGATCGGCTCGACATATTTGCCGGTCGGGACCTGGGCCAGATCCTGGGCCTTCCACGGGCTGACCGGCTTCTGGTGCCAGCCGTCGAAGGGGCCGTTGTAGAGGCGTTTGGGCTCGAAGAAGATGACCGGGTCGTCGTCCTCGATCGCCGCCATTAGTAGGCCCTTGGCGTCATAGGGGTTGGAGGGGATGACGACTTTCAGGCCGGCGATGTGGGTGAACAGGCTTTCCGGCGACTGGCTGTGCGTCTGGCCGCCGAAGATGCCGCCGCCGTAGGGCGAACGCACCACGATGGGCGAGGTGAACTGGCCGGCCGAGCGGTAGCGCAGCTTGGCCGCTTCCGAGACGATCTGGTCGTAGGCGGGATAGATGTAGTCGGCGAACTGGATCTCGACGACCGGGCGCAGGCCGTAGGCGCCCATGCCGATGGCGGCGGCGACGATGCCGCATTCGCTGATCGGGGCGTCGAAGCTGCGGGTCAGGCCGTGCTTCTGCTGCAACTGGTCGGTGACCCGGAAGACGCCGCCGAAATAGCCGGCGTCCTCGCCGAAGCTGAGGACGTTGGGGTCCTCGGCCATCTTGACGTGCAGGGCCGAGTTCAGCGCCTGGATCATGTTCATCGGCATGACCGCGGCGGCTTCGGGCGCCACCGATTTCGGGGCGTGGTTCTGGTCGGCCATGTCGGACTCAATGCCGTCGGCGCGGTCGGCTTCGGTGAAGGTGGTTTGCTCAGCCATGATCAGACCCCCACCTCGCGGCGCTGTTCGGTGATGCGCCAGTCGTCGGTGGCGTAGACCTCCTCGAACATGGTCTTCACCGAGGGGCGCGACTGGCCGAGCGTGCCGATGGCCTCGGACTCCTTGCCGGCGGCGCGGACCTGTTCGACGGCGTCTGCCTCGGCGGCGGTCTGCTGGTCGTCGGACCATTCGCCGAGTGCGATCAGGTGCTGCTTCAGGCGGGCGATGGGGTCGCCCAGCGGCCATTTCTCGTGCTCGTCGCCGGGGCGGTAGCGGCTGGGGTCGTCCGACGTCGAGTGCGGGGCGCCGCGGTAGGTGAACAGCTCGATGACGGTGGCCCCCTGGTTGGACCGGGCCCGCTCCTCGGCCCACTGGGTCGCGGCCCAGACGGCGAGGAAGTCGTTGCCGTCGACGCGCAGGGCGGGGAGGCCGTAGCCGATGGCCTTGGAGGCGAAGGTGGTCTCCAGCCCGCCGGCGATGCCCATGAAGGACGAGATGGCCCACTGGTTGTTGACGACGTTGAGGATGACCGGGGCGCGGTAGACGCTGGCGAAGGTCAGGGCGTTGTGGAAGTCGCCCTCGGCCGTGGCCCCGTCGCCGATCCAGCTGATGGCGATCTTGTCGTCGCCCTTGTAGGCGCTGGCCATGGCCCAGCCGACGGCCTGGGGCACCTGGGTGCCGAGGTTGCCGCTGATGGTGAAGAAGCCGTAGTCCTTCGCCGAATACATGATCGGCAGCTGGCGGCCTTTGATCGGATCCGAGGCGTTGGAATAGATCTGGTTCATCATGGTCGCGAGCGGATAGCCGCGCGCGATCAGCAGGCCCTGCTGGCGATAGGTGGGGAAGCCCATGTCCTCGCGCGACAGGATCATGCCCTGGGCGACGGCGATGGCCTCCTCGCCGGTGCATTTCATATAGAAGCTGGTCTTGCCCTGACGGTGGGCGCGATGCATCCGGTCGTCGAAGGCGCGGGTCAGGATCATGGCCTTGAGGCCGCGCCGCAGCGTGTCGGCGTCCAGCTTCGGGTTCCACGGGCCGACGGCCTGGCCGTCGTCGTTCAGCACGCGGACGAGGCGGAAGGCGTGGTCGCGCATCGCATAGGGCGTGGAGCTGACCTCGGGCCGCTCCACCGCGCCGGGGGCGTCGAGCTTGAGATGGCTGAAGTCCGGCGTGTCGCCGGGGCGGCCCGAGGGCTCGGGCACGCGCAGCGACAGGGGCTGGCTGTTTGGCTTTTTCATTCCGTCCTGCTGTCCGGTTGATCCGACCGCGTTTCCTCCGGCGCCCTGTAGCACGGTCTTTCAGCCAAGGCTCGCTCGATTTTGACCTTGCATATGCCGGTTCACGGGTATTTTATTGCGCCATAAGTAGAACCGGAGAAACGCCTTGGCCGACGATCTGGATCCCGTGGACGCCCGCATTCTGGACATCCTGCAACAGGACGCCGGACTGTCCGTGGCCGAGGTCGCCGAGCGGGTGGGTCTGTCGGCCTCGCCGTGCTGGCGCCGGATCAAGAGACTGGAGGATACGGGCTTCATCCGCAAGCGGGTGACCCTGCTCGACGCCACCCGTCTGGGGCTGGATTTCGAGGTCTACGCCATCGTCAAGCTGAGCCTGCCCTCGACCGAGAACCTCGACCGGTTCGAGGCCGCAGTGGCCGACTGGCCCGAGGTGGTGCAGTGCGCCACCATCACCGGGCGCGAGGACTATGTGCTGCGGATCATCACCTCCGACATGCACGCCTTCGACCGGTTCCTGCGCGAGAAGCTGCTCAGCCTCGGCATCGTCTCGGACTGCGAGAGCCACATCGTCACGCGCGGCGTGAAGAATGTGACGACGCTGCCGCTCGGCATCGTCACGCCGCACGTGAGCTGATCCACATTACCGATCCTTGACTTGGCCGACGCCCCCCGCGGGCGGATAGTCGCCGCCAAGCCTTGGGGATCGTCATGCGCCTTGCTGCAGCCATCGCATTCGCCGGTCTTCTGGGCAGCGCCCCGCCGGGACTGGCGCAGGATGCCGCGGAGACCGATGTCGCCGCCTTCCAGCGCCTGCGCGCCGAGGCGGTGGCGGCGGCGAACGCGGACGATCTGGCCAGCGCCGGGGCGCGGCTGGCCGAGGCGGAAGGGCGCATCCCCAACCATCCCGGCCTGATGCTGATGCGCGCGAGGGTGGCCGCCGCAGCGGGCAGGCCGGCGGAGGCCATCGCGCTGGCGCAGCGGTATGCCGACACGGGCCTGTCGATGAACCTGGGCGGCGATCCGGCGCTGGCGGACCTGCAGGATCAGCCGGGGTTCGCCGCCCTTGAGGCCACGGTGGAGGGCAACAGGGAACCGCTCGGCGCCGACCGCCTGTCACCGGTGGCGGCGGTTTTCGGCGGAGGACTTGTCGAGAGCGTGGCGCGGGACGAGGCGCGCGGACGCTGGCTGGCGTCGGAAGTCCGCGGGCGGACGATCGTCGCCCTGACGGACGCCGGGGAGGCGGCGCCCTTCCTCGCGCCCGATCCGGCCATCGGCGGTGTTCTGGGATTGGCGGCGGACGAGGCGGCCGGCGTGCTGTGGGCCGCGGCCTCGCCCGTGCCGCCCGCCGTGCACGGCCTCGCCGAGGACGCGCCGCGACCGGCTCCCGCGCTGCTGAAGATCGATCTGGCCAGCGGGCGGGTGCTGGCCCGCTATCCCGCGCCGTCGCCGGACCAGATGCTGGGCGATGTGACGCTCGGCCCGGACGGGGTGGTCTATGTCGCCGGCGGCGACCTGTTCCGGCTGAGGCCCGGACACGAAGCGCTGGAAATCCTGCTGCCTGCCGGGCCAATGCGGTCGCCCCAGGGAATGGCGGTGACGCCGGACGGCGCGGCCCTGATGGTGGCGGACTATTCGTCGGGCGTATGGCGGGTGGACCGGGCGAGCGGGGCGGCCATCAGGCTCAACGCCCCCGCGAACGCCAGCCTGATCGGCATCGACGGCCTGATCAGCGACGGCGAGGCCCTCTATGCGCTGCAGAACGGCACGGCGCCGCAGCGGGTATTGAAGCTGAGCCTCGACGCCGACTGGAGCCGGATCGAGGCGGTCGAGGTGCTGGCCGCCAACCTGCCGCAGATCGACGAACCGACGACGGGTCTGGTCCACGACGGCGAACTGGTGTTCGTATCGCGGTCGCAGTGGAGCGACTTCGACGGAGAGGGGGCGCCGCGTACGCCGACGCCCGAACCGGCGCTGATCTCCAGGCTGCGGCTGGACTGACAGGGGTAGAGAAATGATCGAGATGGTGATCGACGCCCGGCGCAAGGACCTTGGCGGGTTCGAGGTCGGGCGGGTGCTGCCGTTCCACGCCCGACGAATGGTCGGTCCGTTCATCTTCCTCGACCAGATGGGCCCGGCCGAATTCGCCCCGGGGGCCGATGCGATCAATGTGCGACCGCACCCGCATATCGGCCTCTCGACCCTGAGCTATCTGTTCGAGGGCGAGATCATGCACCGGGACAACACCGGGGCGACCCAGGCGATCCGGCCCGGCGAGGTCAACTGGATGACGGCGGGCAGGGGCGTGGTGCACTCCGAGCGCACGGACCCGCTGAAGAAGTCCACCGGCGGGCCGATGCACGGCATGCAGGCGTGGATCGCCCTGCCGGAGGAGTCGGAGGAGGTCGATCCGTCCTTCCATCACCACGGCGAGGCGGATCAGCCGGCCTATGAGAACGGCGGTCTGTTCGCGCGGCTGGTGGCGGGCGAGGCTTATGGCGCCAAGGCGGCCGTGCCGACCTCGTCGCCGCTGTTCTACGTCCACTGGGAACTGGCGGAGGGGGTGCGCACGACGCCGCCGCCGGGCCGTGGCGTGGCCGGCGGCTACAGCGAGCGAGCGCTGTATGTGGCCAAGGGCGAGATCGAGGTCGGCGAACGCACCTTCCATGAGGGCCAGATGATCGTGCTGGAGCCGACGGCCGAGCCTACCGTCCGGGCGGTGCGGCCCTCGACGGTGATGGTGCTGGGCGGCGAGCCGGTAGGGCCACGGTTGATCTGGTGGAATTTCGTCCATTCGAAACAGGAGCGGATCGACCAGGCGAAGGCCGACTGGAAGGCAGGCCGCATGGCGCTGCCCGCCGAGGACGACCTGGAGTTCATCCCGCTGCCGGACGTGCCGTCGACGCCGGAACCGGCGCCGCAAACTGCCAAGCCAGATCAGACACACCCGGTGTGACAGTCTTGAAGTGAACCGGCGGGCGCCCATCTGGGCGCCATGACTGCATTCTCCGTTCTCGACCTGTCGCCGATCGTGGAGGGCGGGGACGCCCGGCGCGCCCTGCTGGAAACCACGGAACTGGCGCGGGCCGCCGAACGGCTGGGCTACACCCGCTTCTGGCTGGCCGAGCACCACAACATGCCCGGAATCGCCAGCGCCGCGACCGCGGTCGCCCTGGCGCACGTGGCGGCGGCGACGGAAACGATCCGCGTCGGCTCGGGCGGGGTCATGCTGCCCAATCACGCGCCGATGGTGATCGCCGAGCAGTTCGGCACGCTGGAGGCGCTGCACCCCGGCCGCATCGACCTAGGCCTCGGCCGCGCCCCGGGGACCGACGGCGAGACGGCGCGGGCCTTGCGCCGCTATTTCGAGGCCGCCGACCAGTTCCCGCGCGATGTGATGGAGCTGCAGGCCTTCCTCGCTCCCGCGGTCGAAGGCCAGCGTGTCGCGGCGTATCCGGGGCAGGGTTCGAACGTTCCAATCTGGCTGCTGGGCTCGAGCCTGTTCAGCGCCGAACTGGCGGCGCAACTGGGCCTGCCGTTCGCCTTCGCCAGCCATTTCGCGCCGGAGCTGCTGCTGCCGGCGCTGCGCACCTACCGCGAGGGATTCCGGCCGTCGAAACAGCTGGAGCGGCCCTATGCGATGGCGGCGTTCAACGTCTTCGCGGCCGATACGGACGCGGAGGCGGCGCGGCTGTCGACCTCGATGCAGCAGGCGTTCGCGGCGGTGGTCAGCGGCAAGCCGGGACGGCTGAGGCCGCCGGTGGACGACATCACCACGGTGCTGGACGCGCGGCAGCGGGCGGCGGTGGAGAGTCGGCTCACCTATGCGGCCATCGGCGGGCGCGAGACGGTGCGGGCGAAGCTGGCGGAGTTCATCGCCCTGACCGGCGTGGAGGAGGTGATGGTCACCGGCATGATCCACGATCTGGAGGCGCGCATCCGCAGCCTTGAGATCACGGTCGAGGCGACGGAGGGGCTCTAGGCCGCGACCTGTCTGAGGAAATCGAGCAGCAGCCGGTTCACCTCGTCGGGCCGTTCCTGCTGAATCCAGTGGCCCCCGCCAGGGATGACCTGCTGCAGCCTGAGGTCGGTGAGCCAGTCCTTCAGTCCGGCTTCGGCCGGGCCGGCGTAGTGGCGCACCGGGTCGCGCTCGCCGACCACGAAGGCGGCGGGGACGCGGACACGGGCGTCCTGCAGGAAGGCGGTGGCGGCCCAGTTCGCGTCCAGGTTCCGGTACCAGTCGACCGGGCCCTTGAAGCCGCCGGAGGAGAAGGCGGCGACATACTCCCCGAAATGGGCCTCGCTCATCCATGGCGGCAGGGCGGCGTCGTCCGCGATTGTGGAGAGGAAGGTCTCGCCCTCGGGGAAGAAGCCGGTCGACTGGCGACCGTCGGGCGTGGCGCCGTCATAGGCGAAGAAGGCCTTCCGCAGGGCCGTGGCGGGATCGGCGTCGAAGGCCAGGTGGGCGTCAGGCGCCTGGAACTGGCTGATGTAGAGCTGGCCCAGGCCGGCCCGCTTCGACAGGGCGGCCATGGCGACGGTGGGCGGGCCCTTGGGACGGCGCGGCTGAAACGGCACGGACAGGCCGAAGACCGCCCGGAACAGGTCCGGCCGCAGCAAGGCGCAGTGCCACGCCACCGGCGCGCCCCAGTCGTGGCCGACCACGACGCAGGAGGTCTCGCCCAGGGCCCGGACCAGATCGACCATGTCGCCGACGAGGTCGAGGACAGAATAGTCGAAGGTATCGGCCGGTTTATCGGTCCCGCCGTAGCCACGCATGTCGGGTGCGACGGCGTGGAAGCCGGCGTCGGCGAGCGCCTGCACCTGGGCGCGCCAGCTGATGCCGAGCTCGGGAAAGCCGTGGATCAGCAGGACCAGCGGACCGGATCCGGCCTCGAGGATCTGCTGGTTCAGGCGGTCGGTCTGGATGTGGCGGGTCCGCATGGCGCCACCCGATCACCGGCGGCGGAACCACGCAAGTGGATTACAGCGTCACGCCCGTCGTGCGCATGATCTCGGCCCTCAGCTCCGGCAGGCCGTCGCCCTTCTCGGCGGAAGTGACGATCACCGCCGGATAGGCGGCCGGGCGTTTGGCGATCGCCTTCAGGGTCGCGGCCTGGACCTTTTCGGCCTCGCCCTTCTTCAGCTTGTCGGCCTTGGTCAGGACGATCTGATAGCTGACCGCGGCCAGATCGAGTGCGTCGAGGGCCTCGTCGTCGACCTTCTTGAGGCCGTGGCGGGCGTCGATCAGCAGATAGACCCGCTTCAGGGTGACCCGGCCGCGCAGATAGTCGCGGCCGAGATCCTGGAATTTCTTCACCGTCGACTTCGACGCCTTGGCCCAGCCGTAGCCGGGCAGGTCGACCAGCCGCATCTTGCCGTCGAGATCGAAGAAATTGACCTCGCGCGTGCGGCCCGGCTCGTTGGACGCGCGAGCCAGCTTGTGCATCCCGACCAGGCCGTTGATCAGGCTCGACTTGCCGACGTTGGAACGGCCCGCGAAGGCGATCTCGGGCAGGTCCGGATCGGGCAGTTGCTCGATCTTGGCGCACCCCATGACGAAGGTGGCTGGCCGCGCGAACAGGATGCGCGCCTGCTCCAGCTCCTCGGGGGTGAACTCGTCCAACTCAGGCCTTCGCCTTCTTCATCCGCGCCAGGAAGGTGTCGATCGGGTTCTCGGCCTTCAGGCGGTGCATGATGATGTACTGCTGGAAGATGGTCAGGATGTTCGACCACGCCCAGTAGATCAGCAGGCCCGCCGGGAAGGTGGCCATGATGAAGGTGAACACGATCGGCATGAACTGGAAGATGCGGCGCTGCATCGGGTCTGGGGCCTGCGGGCTCATCGACATCTGCAGCCACATGGTCAGGCCGTAGAAGATGGCGAGGACGCTCAGCGCAAAGGTGCCGCCCAGAAGGCCGCCGACCAGCGGCGCCGACGCCGGATCCCAGGGGATCAGGCCGAACAGGTTCCAGACGGTGGTCGGGTCCGGCGCCGAGAGGTCGCGGATCCAGCCGAAGAAGGGCTGGTGGCGCATCTCGATGGTCACGAACAGCATCTTGTAGACGGCGTAGAAGACCGGAATCTGGAGCAGCAGGGGCAGGCAGCCGGCCAGAGGATTGATCTTCTCCTTCTGGTAGAGGGCCATCACCTCCTGCTGCTGCTTCTGCGGCTCGTCGGGGTACTTCTTCTTGATCTCCTCCATCTTCGGCTGGAGGTTGCGCATCTTCGACATGCTCTCGTAGCTCTTGTTGGCCAGCGGGAACATGAGGAGGCGGACGAACAGGGTCAGGCCCAGGATGGCCAGACCGAAATTGCCCAGGACGCTGTAGAACAGCTCGACCAGCCAGAAGATCGGCCGGGTCAGGAAGAACAGGAAGCCCCAGTCGATGGCGTAGACGAAGCGCGGCAGATCGAGGGACTTCTCGTAGCCCGACAGGATCTCGTTCCGCTTGGCCCCGGCGAAGAGGTGCTGGGTTTCGGTGATCTGTGTGTTCGGCCGGATGGTGCGGGCCTCGCCATCCATGACGGCGATGTGGGCGTTGTAGGAGCCGGCGTCCTCAACGAGGAAGCGGGCCGCGATCTTCTCGTCCTGCTGGGGAATGACGGCCGCCATCCAGTATTTGTCGGTGATGCCCAGCCAGCCGCCGGTCGATTCGTGCTCGACCGAGGGCTTCTTGGCCCAGCCTTTGTATTTGAGCTGCTCGGTCGAATAGCTCTCGCCGTCTCCGAAGGTGCCGATGGCGCCCTCGTGCAGGACCTGGTTGCGGCCGAGGTTCTCCGGCACGCCCTGGCGCATGACGCCGGAACGCGGGGCGATCGTCACGGGCTGGGCGCTGAAGTTGGCCACGGTGTCGGCCACCGTGAACATGTAGAGGTCGTCGACACTGATGCGGCGCGTGAAGCGCAGGCCGGCGCCGTTGTCCCAGGTCAGCACCACGGGGGTGGTCGGGGTCAGGGTCGAGCCCTGGGTCAGCCGCCACGGCGTATTCGGGCCGGGAACGCCGCCCGGGATGTTGGGGCCGCTCCAGCCGAACTGGGCGAAGAAGGCATGCTCCATGCCCTCGGGGCGGAACAGCTCCACGGCCGGCGAATCCGCGTCGATCGTCTCGCGGTAGCGGGTCAGGAACAGGTCATCGATGCGGCCGCCGGTCAGCGACAGCGAACCCGTCAGCGTTCCGGTCTGGATCGGCACCCGGACGGTTCCGTTGCGACCGAGCGCAATCGTCCGATCCTCCGTGAAGACGGCGGCGCTGGGCGAGGGGGCGGTGACCGGGCCGGTGGTCGAGGCGGCGGTCGCCTGCTCGGCGGCGCGACGCTTCTGCGCCTGCGGCTCCATCACGAAGAAGCTGTAGGCCAGCAGCATGATGCCCGCGATCACGATGAAGACGATCGTGTTACGGCTGTTGTCTTGGGGGGGCATGGAGTTCAGTGGTCCTGGCCGGCGGGCGATGTCGGTGCGTGGGGCGCGACAGGGGGCGCCGACCGCGGGGTCGCGAGCCTTGTAAGCGCCGATTTCACATCGTCAAGCAAACGGTCCCACGGACGGTCCGCCGTGCCCATGCGGGCGATGAAGACATAGTCGCTTCCCGGGCGCGCCAGCAGCGGCGCGAGGGTCCGGGCCGCCTCCCTGAGGCGGCGTTTGGCGCGGTTGCGGACGACGGCGTTGCCGACCTTGCGGGTGGCGGTGAAGCCCAGCCGCACCACCGGGTCGCCGTCGCGCCGATCCAGGCGCTGTACGACCACGGCGCCGCGGGCCTCTGAAACGCCTTTCGCGGCCGCCAGGAACTGGGGCCGCGACTTCAGGCGTTCGATTTTGAACGGTTCGGCCATGCGCCCAGCACAGGCGCCGGACGACTTAGGCCGTCAGGCGCTTGCGGCCCTTGGCGCGACGCCGCGCAACGATCTTCTGTCCGTTCTTGGTGGCCATCCGCGAACGGAAGCCGTGACGGCGCTTGCGCACGAGTCGCGACGGCTGATAGGTCCGCTTCACGGTCGGCTCCTGGGACTGAAAACAAGGTGGGCGGCGGAAAGAGGTCCGTCGCGGGAAGGGCGGGCGTATAAGCGGGGAAGCCCGTGGTGTCAACGCCGCGGGCGGTCAGCGGAGAGACGATGCACCGGGTCAAACGCTTCCTGCCCCTGATCGTGCTGGGATGCGTGATCACCCTGATCTTCGCCATGGGCTGGAACCGCTATCTGTCGCTCGACACCCTGCGCGACCACGGCCAGACCTTCCGCGACTTCACTGCCGGCAACTATGTCGCCAGCCTGCTGATCCTCATGCTGCTGTTCGCGGTCCTGACGGCCAGCGTGGTGCCGGGCGTCTTCTTCGTCACCATCACCGCCGGCTATCTGTTCGGTCCGTGGGTCGGAGGCGTCTCGACCTCGATCGCGGCCACGGCGGGCGCCCTGGTGGTCTACGCGGTGACCCGGTCGGCGCTGGGGGAGGCCTTGCGGCGAAGGGCCGAGCGCGACGCCGGGCTGATGCAGGCCGTATGCACCGCGATCGACCGCGATACCTTCTGGTATGTGCTGGGCGCGCGGCTGGCGGTGGTGGTGCCGTTTCACATGATCAACATCGCCGCCGGCATGATGGCGGTGCGCCTGACGCCCTATACCGTCGCCACCGTCATCGGTCTGCTGCCGGCCCACATCATCTACTGCTGGATCGGGGCGCGGCTGAACACCCTGCTGGTGAGCGATCCGGACCCCGACTTCCAGGCCCTGTTCAACCAGTTCTGGGCGCCCTTGGCCGGTGTCTTCGTGCTGGCGGTGGTGCTGCCCTTCGCCATGAAGGGCGCCCAGGCGGCGCTGCGCCTGCGGAGGCGGGCGTGACCCAGGCAGCCATTGGCCCAAGCTTTGCGTTAGGCCCGACATGAGCGAGGCGCGGCCCTTTTTGAGCGATGCGCGGCGCGGCTTGCGCGTGCCGGCCGACTGGCGCGAGCGACTGCGGTTCCACGCCCCCGACGCCCTCGCCTGGCGCCTGCTGGCTCTGACCTTCATCTTCACCGTAGTGGTCGAGATCCTGATCATCGCGCCCAGCGCCGCGAGCTTCCACGAGCGCTGGCTGCTGGACCGGCTGCAGTCGGCCGAACTGGCCTCAGTCGGCGTGGAGGCCCTGCCCTATTCAGCGGTCGAGGACGACGTCGCCGAACAGCTTCTGGCGATCGGAGGGGTGCAGGCGGTGGTCGTCGGCGACCAGGGCGTGCGGCGCCTGTTGCTGCAGGCGCCCAACCTGCCGCGCACGCCCGATCTGATCGACCTGCGCGAGGACCGGCCGGTGACCCGTTTGCTGGACCCGTGGCGGACACTGTTCGGCCACCCCGACCGGTCGATCCGCGTCCAGGCGCGGCCCCGCTACCGCTCAGGCGACTTCATCGAGATTCTCGCCCCGGCCGAGCCGTTGAAGGCGGAGTTGCGGACCTTTCTGCTCAACAGCCTGCTGATGTCGCTGCTGATCTCCCTGGTGGCCGGCGGCCTGCTGTACGGAGGCCTGGCCTTGCTGGTCCTGCAACCCCTGCGGCGGGTGACCCGGTCGATCGAGCATTTCGCCCTTGATCCCGAAGCCGAGGGAGACCCGCCCAGCGACCGGCACGACGAGATCGGCCGGGTCGAGCGCGAGCTGGCGCGGATGCAGGACGAGGTGCGCCAGTCCCTGCGCTCGCGGGCGAGGCTGGTGGCGTTGGGCGAGGCCGTGGCCAAGATCAACCACGACCTGCGCAATATGCTGACCTCGGCCCAGATCGCCTCCGAGCGCCTGGCCGACTCCCCCGATCCCATCGTGGCCAAGGCCCTGCCGCGGCTGGAGCGAGCGCTGGGCCGGGCGGCCGCCCTGTCGCGCAATGTGCTGGAGTATGGCCGCAGCGAGGAGCCTGAGCCGCAGCGGCTGCGCTTCGCCCTGGCCCCGGCCGTCGCCGTGGCGGCCGAGGACTCGGGCCTGTCCGACGAAGGGGTGCGGCTGGCCAGGGCGATCCCGGCGCGGTTCACCATCCATGCCGATCCGGACCAGCTGCACCGCATCCTGGTCAACCTGATGCGCAACGCCCGCCAGGCTATCGAGAGCGACGCGACCCGCGTCGGCCGCAAGGGGGTGGTCAAGGTCAGTGCGGAACACCGGGGCGGCGAGGCGGTGATTCGCATCGCCGACAACGGGCCGGGCATTCCGCCGCGACTGTCCGACCAGCTGTTCGAACCCTTCGTCAGCGGCCGGACCTCCGACGGGACCGGCCTGGGGCTGACCATCTCGCGCGAACTGGCGATCAGCCACGGCGGCGATCTGGCTCTGGTCGAAACGGGCCCCGGAGGGACGACGTTCGAACTTCGCCTGCCAGACTAAAGGCGGCGCCAATCCGCCTGATCGGCGTTATCTCATTCTGACCGCCACCGGACGGCCTGTCCGGCGGCGCGACCTCTTCAAAGGAGCCAGTGATGATCCGTTCGAGCCTGATCGCCGCCGCCGCCCTGACGGTCGCCGCGGCGCCGGCCCTAGCCCAGACCGCCCCCCAGACCGCCGCCCAGACCGCCCACCAGACAGCCAGTCCGTCGCCCGGCAGCGCGGCCCCGGGCTCGCAGGAATGGCTGCGCGCGCGCGGCGAAGCGTACAACCGCGCGCCGGATTCGGAGCAAGACCCCGCAGAGGTCGAGGCCACCGCCCGTCTCAACGCCGAGATCGCCGCGCGCAACGCCAAGGCCGAGCAGTCGGAGGCTGACGGCCAATCCGCCTACGAGCAGGAGAATGCCCGCTGGCGCCAGGAGACCTCGGAGATCGCAACGCGCCGGGCCCAGTGGGAAGCCGACACCGCCGCCGCCAATGCCGCGCGGGCCCAGTGGGAGCGAGACAACGCCGCCTGGGAAGCCGAGATGGCGGCGTGCCGGCGTTCGGGCCGGATCTGCGTGACGGCGCCGCCCCAGCTCGACTGAACCTCCGTCGGCGTTGCGGAGCCCCGGCGCGCGTGAGACGGTCCCCGGCGCCTTGACCGGAAACGCCGCATGACCGACGCCGCCGCCGATCCGCCCGCCGTGGCCGCCGAAGCTCCCGGACCGCACGCGGACCGGCCGCTGCCGGGAGGGCGCACCGATGTCTGGCGGCACCCGGCGCCCGTGCGGATCACACACTGGCTCAACGTCGTCGCCGTGGTCGTTCTGCTGATGAGCGGACTGAACATACTGGCGGCGCACCCGCACCTGTACTGGGGCATCCGCTCGACCTTCGCCGATCCCTGGCTGAGCACGCCGACGCTCCCCGACTGGCTGCTGATCCCGCAGGGGCGCAATCTGGCCGAGGCGCGCAACTGGCATTTCCTGTTCGCCTGGGTGTTCGTGATCAATGGCCTGATCTATCTCGGCTACGGTGTCGCCAGCGGACGCGCAGGGCGGCGGCTGTGGCCGAAGGGACGCGAGCTGCGCGGCTTCTGGCCGTCGGTGAAGGAGCATGCCCGCTTCCACTTCCCGACCGACGACCACGCCCGAACCTATAATGTCATCCAGAAGCTGACCTATGTCGCCATGGTGCTGGTCGTCCTGCCGCTGATGCTGGTCACGGGCCTGTCGATGTCGCCGGGCTTCAACGCCATCGGCGGGGTGCTGCTGGAGATCATGGGCGGGCGGCAGTCGGCGCGGACGCTGCATTTCATCTCCGCGGGACTGATCGTCGGCTTCATCGTCGTCCATGTCGGGCTGGTGATCTGGACCGGCTTCCTCAACAACATGCGGGCGATGGTCACCGGCTGGTTCACGATCCAGCCGCCGGGCTCGACGGCGGGGCCGAAGCTGCGGCGCCGCCGGACCGAAGGAGATGCGCCATGAACCGCCGCCGCTGGCTGACCGGGGCGCTGGCCGCCACCGCCGCCTCGTTCGTCTCGGCCTGCGGAGAGGCGAGCTGGCGGCTGTCGGAACAGGCGCGGCGCATGGGCGAGGGCCTGACCCGGCGTGCCCAGCGCCTGCTGGTCCCGCGCGAGGCCCTGGCGCCGACCTACAGCCGGGCGGAGATCTCGCCGGATTTCAGGGCCAACGGCTCGGTGGATCCGGCCGCGGCCGACTATCTCGCGCTGAAGGCGGAGGGGTTCGCGGCCTATCGGCTGATCGTCGACGGGCTGGTGGAACGGCCCCTGTCGCTCAGTCTCGCGGAACTGCGGGCGCGGCCGGCGCAGACGCAGATCACCAAACACGACTGCGTCGAGGGCTGGACCTCGATCGGGGAATGGACGGGCGTGAGGCTGGAGACGCTGCTGGATGAGGCGGGGCTGAAGCCGGAAGCCCGCTACATCGTCTTCCACTGCTTTGACGCGCTGGATCAGCAGGAGGACGGAGAGCGGTATTACGAAAGCATCGATCTGGTCGACGCCCGACATCCGCAGACCATCCTGGCCTATGCTATGAACGGCGAGGTCCTGCCGGTACCGCACGGGGCGCCGCTGCGGCTGAGGGTCGAGCGGCAGCTGGGCTACAAGCACGCAAAATACATCCGCCGGATCGAGGCGGTGGAGAGCTTCGCCCACCTGGGGCGGGGCAAGGGCGGCTATTGGGAAGACCGGGGGTACGAGTGGTACGCGGGCATCTGAGCCCGCTTCACGTCCGCCGTCCGAGGCAGGGCGACAATGATGGCGAGCAGGACCAGATGAACGGCGGCGGTCAACCAGCGACCGGCGACGACGGCGTCGATCGACACCGGCGACAGGCGCTCCCACACGGCGTTGGCGAGATTATAGCCCCAATGCAGGCCGACCGCCCCCCAGAGGGTTCTCCAGCGCCAGGCGGCGGCGGCGTAGGCGAGGCCGCAGCAGAACAGGCGCACCTGTTCACTGACCCCCCAATCGAACCGATAGATGTGGTTGACGGTGAACAGGGCCGCGCTGGCGAGGACGAATGCCGGGCCGCTCCAGCGCACCCCGATCGCGCGCAGCAGAAAGCCGCGCGTCAGAATGTCTTCCGTGATGGAAGGGACGAAAGTCGTCAGGGCGGCTGTGGCGAGGAAGCCTGCCCCAGCCAGGGCGCCCAATGTCTCCGGCGCGGCTCCCACGGACGCGATTCCGAGGGATAGTCCGGCGGCGAGAGCGGCGCCCTTGGCCGCCAGCGTGAGCATGAGGCCGGCAGCCAGAACGGCGAAGGACGCCCGGCGCAGATCAAGACCATAGGCTTCGTAGCCTCGCCAGCCGAGCCAGCGGGCCACTGGCCAGCCCGCCAAGAGCGCGGCGATCATCAAGGCGGCCTGGATGCCGAAATTGTCGAACACCCGCCCGCCCAGACCCTCGGCGGACTGATAGAGGACGAAGAGGATCGCGAAGGCGACAAACGCCTTCAGTCGGGAGGATGGAGCCAGCGGCATCGGCACGAAGCTGTGTTACGGAGCAAGCTTGACTATAATGGTGTCGGGCGAACGAAGTCGACCGCGTCAGGCCTCCGCCGCCTCTTCCTTCCGCTTTTGCATCATGGCGTCGAAGCTGTCCCAGACGCCGGCGGCGCCGTGCCACGAGCCGCGGGTGGCGGCCTTGGAGTATTCGGTGGCGCGGGCCTCGAAGAAGTTGGCGTGCTCGACGCCGGACAGCATCGACTGCAGCCACGGCAGCGGGTTCTCCTTCGCCCCGTAGAGCTCCGGCAGGTGCAGCTGGCGCAGGCGCCAGTCGGCGATGAAGCGGATGTAGGCCTTGATGTCAGAGGGGGTCATGCCGCTGACCGGTCCCATCTCGAAGGCCAGGTCGATGAACTTGTCTTCCATGTCGACCACGGTGCGGCAGCATTCGACGATATCCTCCGCCACGGCCTTGGTCACCGCGCCGGTTTCCTTGTTGAAGGCGTGGTACAGCTTGATGATGCCCTCGCAGTGCAGGCTCTCGTCGCGCACCGACCACGAGACGATCTGGCCCATGCCCTTCATCTTGTTCTGCCGGGGGAAGTTCATCAGCATCGCGAACGAGGCGAACAGCTGCAGGCCTTCGGAGAAGCCGCCGAACATGGCCAGGGTGCGGGCGATGTCGCCATCGGTGTCGACGCCGAACTTGCCCATGAAGTCATGCTTGTCGCGCATGGCCTCGTATTCCATGAAGGCCCCGAACTCGCTCTCGGGCATGCCGATGGTCTCGAGCAGCAGGGCGTAGGCCGCGATGTGGATGGTCTCCATGTTGGCGAAGCTCGCCAGCATCATCTTGACCTCGGTCGGTTTGAACACCCGACCGTAGCGCTCCATGTAGTTGTCCTGGACCTCGATGTCGGCCTGGGTGAAGAAGCGGAAGATCTGCGTCAGCAGGTTGCGCTCGCTGTCGGTCAGATTGGCCGCCCAGTCCTTGCAGTCCTCGCCCAGCGGCACCTCCTCGGGCATCCAGTGGACCTGCTGCTGCTTCTTCCACATGTCGAACGCCCACGGATAGCGGAACGGCTTGTAGGCCGCCGAAGCGGTGAGCAGGCCGGGGGTCGAGGTCTGGATCGGGGCGTGCGCGTTCATCGAAGCAACTCTGTCGGCGAATCCGGAAGGTGAGGTTCACCATGCGGGCGAGAAGCCCCGGCGCCAAGCCGAAATGCGGCTATATTGCGATCACTTTTTGCGCGACCGCTAGATGTGGTAGGACCGCCGCAGACATCTGGGGAGAAGCTGGGGACGGAGCGGCAAGTTCAGTTTCGCCGATTCGCGGTGTCAACAGCACCAAAGCGCGCCACGCCCATTTCTCCTTCGGAACCGGATCAGGGGCGATATCGTCCCTCACGCGGGGCGATAGGGCACAGCTCCGTAACCCTGACTCAGGCCTAGATGCCGGCAAACCCATATGGTCATGGGCTCTTCGACCGCGAGCGCCACCAACGACCACCGGAGGGTCGCGGGGAAGCAATTCGGCACGCCTTGTGTCCGAAGGGCTGGGTCCGGGCCGACGGCCGCTTGCTGGCGATCCGGCAGAACACGACGCTCATCTCGCAGATCTGAATCCAGTTCGGGGGCGACCGGGTCAACACCCTCGCCTTGCCTGACCTGTGCGATCGCGCTCCGACGGGGGGCGAGCAACGACCCGTCCGTGGGAACCCGCGACGGCCGGACCCCCCGCGGTGCTGACCTCGCAGCTCCCGGCGCACACGCACGGCGCAACGCCGACCCCAACGCCGCCGTCTTCGAATTCGCCAACGGATGGCGATGAGGCCTCTATTCGGCCGGGACGCTGGTCTACGTCGTGTCGCGGCCGGATTAGACGGCGAGCAGACCTGTCGTCATGGCCCGCGAAGCCCCTCGTGACCCACTGTGCCGCAACCTTCTCGCGATGGGAGAAGGAATATCTACGCCGCCGCCTTCTGGCCGGCGAACGTGCCGTAGAAGGTCTCGCCCTTCGCGGCCATGTCACGCAGCAGCTGGGGGACCTTGAAGCGGTCGCCGTAGCGTTCGGCGTAGACGTCGGCCTGGGCGACGAATTCCTTCAGCCCCGTCTGGTCGATGAGGGTGATCGGGCCGCCGGTCCAGGGCGCGAAGCCCCAGGCGAGGATGGCTCCGACATCGGCCTCGCGCGGGTCGTCGATGACGCCCTCTTCCCAGCAGCGGGCCACCTCGACCGCCTGGCGGTAGAGCAGGCGGCGCTTCTGGTCCTCGACCAGCTCGGGCGTCGAGTCGTTGATCTTGACCAGGGCAAGGTCCGACAGACCCGACCACAGCTTTTTCGGTTTGGTTTCGTAGTCGTAGAAACCCTTGCCGTTCTTGCGGCCGTAGCGGCCGAGGTCCTCGACCATGGTCTGGACGATCTTCCATCCGGGCAGGGGCTCATAGGCGTCGCCGAGGTCTTCCTTCGTCTGTTTGGCGATCTTGACGCTGAGGTCCAGCGCCACGTCGTCGTGCATCTCCAGCGGCCCGCGCGGCATGCCGGTCATGCGGCCGATGTTGTCGATCAGGGCGGGGGCGTAGCCCTCCTCCAGCATCGCCAGGCCCTCGGCGACATAGGTGCCGAAGCAGCGCGAGGTGTAGAAGCCGCGGCCGTCGTTGACGACGATCGGGGTCTTCCTGATCTTCATCACGTAGTCGAGGCTCTTCGCGATCGCGGCCTCGCCGGTCTTTTCGCCGAGGATGATCTCGACCAGCATCATCTTGTCGACCGGCGAGAAGAAGTGGATGCCGATGAAGTCCTCGGGGCGGACCGAGGCCTCGGCCAGGCCGGTGATCGGCAGGGTCGAGGTGTTGGAGCCGAACACGGCGCCGGGCTCGAGTTGGGCCTCGGCGCGCCTGGTGACGTCGGCCTTGATCTCACGGTTCTCGAACACCGCCTCGATGACGAGGTCCGAGCCCTTGATCAGGTCGTAGTCGGTGGTGGCGGTGACCGAGGCGAGCAGGGCGTCGAACTTCGCCTGATCGATCTGGCCGCGCGAGAGGCGTTTCTTCAGCAGTTCCTCGACGTGGGCCTTGCCCTTGTCGGCGCTCTCCTGGTCGCGGTCGATGAGGATGGTTTCGATGCCGGCGAGGGCCTGCACATAGGCGATGCCGGCTCCCATCATGCCGGCGCCGAGGACGGTGACCTTCTTCGGATCCGACTTCGGCACGCCGGCCGGGCGGACGGCGCCCTTGTCGAGCTCCTGCTTCGACAGGAACAGCGAGCGGATCATGCCCTGGGCCTGGGGCGTCATCAGGGTCTTGATGAAGTAGCGGGTCTCGATGCGCAGGGCCGCGTCCATGGGCACCTGCGTGCCTTCGTAGACGGCCTTCATCAGGTTCAGCACGGCCGGATAGTTGCCGTAGCTCTGCTTGCGCAGCATGGCGTTGCCGACGAGGAAATTCTGGATGCCAGCCGGGTGGTAGGGGCCGCCGCCGGGCAGTTTGAACGACTTGTCGTCCCACGGCTGGACGGCCTTGCCGCCGCCCTTGATCCACGCCTTCGCGGCCTCGACCTCGCCGCCGACCGGCACGACCTCGTGGACGATGCCGGCGCCCTTCGCGTCGTTCGGGCGGAAGGATTTGCCTTCGCTCATGGCCATCATGGCCGCCTGGACGCCGATCAGGCGGGTCAGACGCTGCGTGCCGCCGCCGCCGGGGAAGAGGCCGACCTTGATCTCGGGCAGGCCCAGCTGGATCTTCGAGCTGTCGCCGGCGACGCGGTAGTGGCAGGCCAGCGTCAGTTCGAGACCGCCGCCGAGGGCGAGGCCGTTGATCGCCGCGGCCACGGGCTTGCCGCAGGTCTCCAGCGCGCGCAGGGCGCCGTTCAGCCGCCAGCCGGCGTCATAGGCGTCCTGCAGCGAACCGCCGGCCAGCATGCCGCCGGCCATGTCGCCGAGATCGGCGCCGGCACAGAAGCCGCTGGCCTTGCCCGAGGTCAGCACCGCGCCCATGATGGCGTCGTCGGTCCTGATGCGTTCGACCACCTGCGGGATCTCGGCCATGACGCCCGAGGTCAGGGTGTTCATCGACCGTCCGGGGACGTCGAAGGTGACCAGTGCGATGCCGTCGGCGTCGACGTCGATCTTGAAGTTTTCCATCTCAATCAGCTCCCGGATCAGACGCGTTCAATGACGGTGGCGGTGCCCATGCCGCCGCCGATGCACAGGGTGATCAGGGCGGTCGACTTGCCGGAGCGTTCCAGCTCGTCGAGGGCGATGCCGGTGATCATGGCGCCGGTGGCGCCGAGCGGGTGGCCCATGGAGATGCCGCCGCCGTTCACGTTCATCTTGTCGTGCGGGATGTCGAGCGCCTGCATGTAGCGCAGTACCACGGCGGCGAAGGCTTCGTTCAGCTCCCACACGTCGATGTCGGCGGTGGTCATGCCCAGCTTGCCGAGCAGCTTCCTGGTCACGAATTCGGGGCCGGTGAGCATGATCGAGGGCTCGGAGCCGATCGAGGCGGCGCCGACGATACGGGCGCGCGGCTTGAGACCCAGGGCCTGACCGGCTTCCAGCGAACCGATCAGCACCCCGGCCGAACCGTCGACGATGCCCGAGGAGTTGCCGGGCGTGTGGACGTGGTTGACCCGCTCGACCTCGGGGTAGCGCTGGTTGATGACGCTGTCGAAGGCCATCTCGCCCATCATGGCGAAGGAGGGGTTCAGCGAACCGAGGGTCTGCATGTCGGTGTTGGGACGGATGGTCTCGTCGCGGTCCAGCTGGACCAGACCGAGCTGGTTCTTCACCGGGACGACCGAATTCGAGAAGCGGCCGTCGGCCCAGGCGGCGGCGGCGCGCTTGTGGCTTTCCATCGAATAGGCGTCGACGTCGTCGCGGCTGAAGCCATATTTCGTGGCGATCATGTCGGCCGAGACGCCCTGGGGCACGAAATAGGTCGGGAAGGCGCTGGAGGGATCGACCGGCCAGGCGCCGCCGTCGGAGCCCATCGGCACGCGGCTCATGGCCTCGACGCCGCCGCCGACGGCGAAGTCGGCCTCGCCGGATTTCACCTTGGCCGCGGCCATGTTCACCGCCTCGAGGCCGGAGGCGCAGAAGCGGTTGATCTGGACGCCGGCGGTGGTCTGGGCCCAGCCCGCCGAAAGTACGGCGGTGCGGGCGATGTCGGCGCCGAGTTCGCCGACCGGGGTGACGCAGCCGAGGATGACGTCGTCGACCTTCGAAGTGTCGAGATCGTTGCGGTCGCGCAGGGCCTCCAGCACCTGGGTGGCCAGGCTAAGGCCGGTGATCTCGTGCAGGGAGCCGTCCTTCTTGCCCTTGCCTCGCGGCGTGCGGACCGCATCGTAGATGTAGGCGTCGGCCATGGGAGTCAGTCTCCAATAAGGACGGTTCGAAGCGTGAGGCTCAGAAAACCTACGTTTACGTCAACGTCAAGTTTTTTCGCCGCGCTCCGCATCGGCGCCATCATGAGCGAACGACTCGCAGGTCGCGCAATGTCGGGAACGTGACGCCGGCGAGCGTCTTACACCGGCAACGCCACAACCCCGCAGGAGGAATCCCCATGGCCCAGAGCTACGAAGAGATGGACGCGATCGCGATGCTGAAGGCCGATCACCGCAGGGTGGAGGCGCTGTTCGAGAAGTTCGAGCAGACCAACGGCAAGGCCACCCGGCAGCGGCTGGCCGAGCAGATCTGCCTCGAGCTGAAGGTCCACACGGCGATCGAGGAGGAGATCTTTTATCCGGCCTGCCGCGGCAAGATCGAGGACGACCTGGTCAACGAGGCCTATGTCGAGCACGACAGCGCCAAGCTGCTGATCAACGAGATCGAGGCGGGCGGTCCGGAGGAGGACTTCTACGACGCCAAGGTCAAGGTGCTGTCCGAAATGATCGAGCACCACGTCGAGGAGGAGGAGAAGCGGTCCGAGGGCATGTTCAGCCAGGCCCGCGCGGCCGGTCTGGACATGGATCTGCTGGCCGACCAGATGCGGGCCCGCAAGGCGACGGCGATGGAGGAATTCCAGGCCGGCAAGCCCGCGGAGACCCGCACCATGGAGGGCGACGACGTCGAGAGCGCCCTGACCGACCAGCCGTTCGGCGACGGGGCCAGCGCGCGCTGAGTCGCCCATGATCCCGATCAGAATGGCCGTGGGGGCGGCGACCCTGTGCCTGATGGCCGGGGCCGCCGGATGCGCCGCCTCGCCGGGACCGTATGTCGTGCCGGCGCCGCCCCAGGCGCGCGCGGTGCTGCCGATCGCCCCGCCGCGCACGACCTCGCCCTCGAGCGAGATCGAGAGCCGGTTGCTGGCCGCGCACAACGCCGAACGGGCCCGGGTGGGCGTTCGTCCGCTGCGCTGGGCGGACTCGCTGGAGGCGGAGGCGCGGGTCTGGGCGCGCACCCTGATCGACAGCAATCGCTTCGAGCACGATCCGGCGGCGCACGGCCACGGCGAGAACCTGTGGATGGGATGGGGCGGCCGCCAGTTCACGCCCGAGGACATGATCGGCGACTGGACGGCCGAGAAGGCCAACTACCGGCACGCCCCGTTCCCGAACGTCAGCCGGACGCCGAACTGGAGCGACGTCGGCCACTACACCCAGCTGGTCTGGCGCGACACGACCCACGTCGGCTGCGCGGTCGAGACGCGCGGCGACCGCTCGGTCCTGGCCTGCCGCTATGCGCCGCCGGGAAATATCGACGGGCGGATGGCGTATTAGGGGCCAGGGCTGGGGGCGGTGGGGTCGTTGCGGCGGGAGATCCCTTGAAAATCGCCCAGCGCCGGCCTGATCCCTGTCCTGAATTCCCGGCCCCTGGCCCTAGCCCACGTAGCCCGCCTGCATCAGTTCGGCGATGTGGACGATGGCGACGGGGCGCTCGTCCTGGACGACCAGCAGGGTGGCGATCTTGTTCTGGGTCATCAGGTCGATGGCGTCGCTCATGCGCGCGTCGGGGCCGATGACCTTGGGGCGCGGGCTCATCACGTCGGCGGCGGTCAGGCCGGCCAGGTCGCCGCGCGAGAAGGCGCGGCGGACGTCGCCGTCGGTGACGATGCCGGCGAGGGTTCCGTCCGCACCGATGACGGCCGTGGCCCCCTTGCGGCCCTCGGTGATGGCGGAGACCACCTCGGCGAAGGTCGCGGACAGCGGCACGGTGGCGGGGGCGGGGGGACGGTCGCCCATCCAGTCGCGCACGCTCTGCAGGCTCATCCCCAGCTTGCCGCCGGGGTGATGCAGGCCGAAGTCCTCGGCGGTGAAGCCGCGGCGGTCCATCAGCACCATGGCCAGGGCGTCGCCCATGGCCAGGGTCATCAGGGTCGAGGTGGTCGGCGCAAGGCCGTTGGGACAGGCCTCGGCCACCTGGGGCAGGGTCAGGCAGACGGCGGACGAGCGGCCGAGGAAGCTGTTGGGGCGCTGGGTGATCCCGATCACCGGAATGCCCTCGCGCTGGCAGAAGATCAGCGGATCGCGCAATTCGCGGCTCTCGCCCGAGTTGGAGATGGCGAGAAGGGTGACGTCGCGACGGAGCATGCCGAGGTCGCCGTGGCTCATCTCGGCCGGGTGGACGAAGAAGGCGTTGGTCCCGGTCGAGGCCAGGGTGGCGGCGATCTTGCCGCCGATGTGACCCGACTTGCCCATCCCGGTGACGACGACATAGCCGGGGCGGGACAGGATGACGTCGCAGGCACGGCCGAGGCTGTCGTCGAGCCCGGCTTCCAGCGCCTGCAGAGCCTCGACGTTCAGCCGGATGACCTCGCGGGCGCGGGCCGTCATGGCGGCGGGATCGGCGGACAGGACGGGTTTTGCGGCGTCGCTCATTTCCGCGATGTGGCGCATCGGGAGGAGATTCACAATCGCCCCCTGTCGTGTCGGAGAATGCTGCAACGCGAGAAAATGCACGGGCGGGCTCAACCTTTGCCGCACGGCTGCGTTAGAAGGGGCCATGCAGAGTTCAAACCTGATCACCGACGGCGCGCCCGCGCCGGTCGAGGCCGTTTCACATCTGCCGCCGCCGCCGATCCGTCTTCCCCGCCCCGCCCTGTTTCTCGACCTGGACGGCGTGCTTGCGCCGCTGGCCGAGACCCCCGACGCCGTCGTGCCCCATCCGGAGCGGACGGCGACACTGCGCGCAGTGGCCGACCGGCTGGACGGCAGGGTCGCGATCGTCAGCGGCCGGACCATCGCCGAGATCGACCGCATCGCCGAGGCGGCGGCCGCCTCGGCCTCGGGCGTGCACGGGCTGGAACGACGGCGGGCCGATGGCTCCCTGCACCGGGCCGAGGCCGCGCCTGCGGTGCGGGAGGCGGTGGCCGCCTTCGAAGACTTCGCCCGCACACGCCCCGGGGTCATTGTCGAGGACAAGGCGGTGTCGGCCGGGCTGCACTTCCGCGGCGCACAGGCCGAAGCGGACCCCGCCATGGCGCTGGCGCGGCGGCTGGCCGAGCGGACCGGCCTGACGCTGCAGGCCGGAAACCTCGTGGTCGAGCTGAAGACGCCGGGAACCAGCAAGGGTACAGCCCTGACCGATTTCATGCAGGAGCCTCCCTTCGCCGGAGCCGTTCCGGTCATGCTGGGCGACGACCTGACGGACGAGGACGGCTTCCGCGCCGCCGCCGCCCTGGGCGGCTTCGGCGTGCTGGTGGGCCCGGTCCGGGAGAGCGCCGCCCGCTATGGCCTGCCCGACGTCGCGGCCGTTCTGGCGTGGCTGAACGCCGTCGAGGAGAGCGCATGACCGCCAATCTGGACCTCGCCCCGATCGGCAACTGTTCGATCAGCGCCCTGATCGACCGCGGCGGCCGCTACGTCTGGGCCTGTGCGCCGAGGGTGGACGGCGACCCTGTCTTCTCGGCCCTGATGGACGGCGACGATCCCGGTCACGGCTTCTGGGACATCCAGCTGGAGGGACAGGCCACGGTCGCCCAGGCCTATGTCCGCAACACGCCCGTGTTGAGAACGGTGCTGACGGCGGAGGACGGCGCGTCAGTGGAGGTCATCGACTTCGCGCCGCGCCACCCGAAGCACAGCCGCACCTACCGCCCGCTCGCCTTCGCCCGCGTGGTGCGCCCGCTGTCGGGTTCGCCCCGCATCAAGGTCCGGCTGCGGCCCTCGGCCGACTGGGGTTCGCGGCCGGCGGAGCGGACCAGCGGGTCGAACCACATCCGCTACCTGTGCACCGACGTGACCTTCCGGCTGACCACCGACTGCCCGGTGTCGCACATCCTCAACGAGCGGGTGTTCCGGCTGGAACGGCCGCACGCCTTCTTCTTCGGCCCGGACGAGGGCTACGACCAGGACGTCGGACCGGGCGTCTCCGCGGCCCTGGACCGGACCATCGCCTATTGGCAGGACTGGGTGCGGACGCTCTACCTGCCGCTCGACTGGCAGGAGGCGGTGATCCGCGCCGCCATCACCCTGAAGCTCTGCGCCTACGAGGAGACCGGCGCGATCGTGGCGGCCCTGACCACCTCGGTGCCCGAGTTCCCCGAGAGCGGGCGCAACTGGGATTACCGCTACTGCTGGATCCGCGACGCCTACTATGTGGTGCGGGCGCTGAACCGGCTGGGCGCCGTCGATATCCTCGAGAACTATCTCGGCTATCTGCGCAACCTCGTCGACAACTCGGCGGGCGGCCACGTCCAGCCGGTCTACGGCGTGGGGCTGGAGCCGGGCATCGGCGAGCGGATCATCGAGAGCGTCGAGGGTTATCGCGGCATGAAGCCGGTGCGCATCGGCAACCAGGCCCACGAACACCTGCAGCACGACGTCTATGGCCAGATTGTCCTGCCGCTGGTGCAGGCCTTCTACGATCAGCGGCTGCTGAGGCCGGGCACGATCGACGACTTCTACGCGCTGGAGAAGGTCGGCGAGCGCGCCTTCGCGATGCACGACCAGGTCGACGCCGGCCTGTGGGAGTTCCGCACCATCGCGCGGGTGCACACCTATTCCTCCGTGATGTGCTGGGCCGCCTGCGACCGTCTGGCCAAGGCCGCGGATCACCTCGCCCTCCCCGATCGGGCGGTCCTGTGGCGCGAACGCGCAACCGTCATCCGGGACCGGATCGAGGCGGAGGCCTATCTGCCGGACGAGGGGCGGTTCGCCGCCAGCTTCGGCAACCGCGAGCTCGACGCCTCGCTGCTGCAGCTCACCGACCTCGGCTTCCTCGATCCGCTGGACCCGCGCCAGGTCAAGACCTTCGAGGCCATCGAGCGCGACCTGAAGAAGGGTCCGTATCTGTTCCGCTATGTCGAGGCGGACGACTTCGGCGAGCCGGAGACGGCGTTCAACTTCTGCACCTTCTGGTTCATCGAGGCCCTGCACCAGAACGGCCGCATCCAGGAGGCGCGGGAGATCTTCGAGGAGATGCTGAGCCGGCGGACCCACGCCGGCCTGCTGTCGGAGGACATCTCGCTGGGCGACAATGAACTGTGGGGCAACTATCCGCAGACCTATTCGCTGGTCGGCATCATCAATTGCGCCGTGCTGCTGAGCCGGTCGTGGACGGACGCGCGATGAGCGATTTCACGACACTGGGTCGGGACCCGGCGGCGCTCGCGGGCGTTTCAGCGCCATGAGCCGTTTGATCGTTGTTTCCAATCGCGTTTCCGCGCCCAAGGATCCGGCGGCCGGGTCGGCGGGCGGTCTGGCCATGGCCCTGTCCGCGGCGCTGCGGAAATACGACGGCCTGTGGTTCGGCTGGTCCGGCGAGACGGTGGAGACCTTCGTGCCGGAGGCCAAGATCGAGGACCGGGCGGGCGTCACGGTCGCCCTGGTCGACCTGGAGGCGCAGGATGTCGAGGAATATTACAACGGCTACGCCAACAAGACGCTGTGGCCGCTATTCCACCACAGGGTCGATCTGACCGCCTACGAGCGGTCGTACGGCGAAGGCTATGAACGCACCAACGCCCGCTTCGCCGAGGTGCTGGCGCCCTTGATCCAGCCGGACGACCTGATCTGGATCCACGACTACCACATGATCCCGCTGGCCCGGGACCTGAGGCGGCTGGGGGTGAAGAACCGGATCGGCTTTTTCCTGCACACCCCGTGGCCTGCGCGGCAGTTGCTGGTCACCCTGCCCCACCACCGGCGGTTGGTGGAGTCGATGTTCGACTACGACCTGATCGGCTTCCAGACCCGCGAATGGATGGATCTGTTCCGCGACTATGTCGCGTCGGAGCCGAGCGTGAACGGCCGGCTGCTGCCCAACGACGCGCTCGAGGCGTTCGGCAAGACCGTGCAGGCGGGTGTCTTCCCCATCGGCATCGACGTCGACGCTTTCCTGTCGGCGCGCAATTCGACCTTCGGAGCCCGCACCTACGACCGGATGGCGGCTTCGGCGGCGTTCCGCTCGATGATGGTCGGCGTCGACCGGCTGGACTATTCCAAGGGGCTGGAGGAGCGGCTGCTGGGCTACGAGCAGTTCCTCGCCGACAATCCGGAAATGCGGGGCGAGGTGTTCCTGCTGCAGGTCACGCCGATCAGCCGCGACGACGTCGACACCTACCAGGACATCCGGGCCCGCCTCGACGCCCTCGCCGGCCGGATCAACGGCGAATACGCCGACATGGACTGGCAGCCGATCCGCTATCTGAACCGCACCTATCGCCGGGACCAGCTGGCCGGAATCTATCGGGCGGCGAAAGTGGGGCTGGTTACGCCGCTGCGCGACGGCATGAACCTGGTCGCCAAGGAATATGTCGCGGCCCAGAATCCGGACGACCCCGGGGTGCTGGTGCTGTCGCGCTTCGCCGGGGCGGCCGAGCAGATGGGCGAGGCCCTGCTGGTCAATCCGTTCAGCCGCGAGGAGCTTTCCGACGCCATCAAACGGGCCCTGACCATGCCGCTGGCAGAGCGCAAGCGGAAGTGGGAATGCCTGATGCAGGTCGTGCACGACACCGACGTCGGCATATGGCGCAACGACTTCGTCGCCTCCCTGCGCGCGGTGGTGAAGCCGGTGGACGGCGACGCCGGGGCCGCCGTCCACGCGGCCTGACCTGGATCAGGCGACCTGCGACAGCACGGGCGGCGTACCGTCCCGGGCCGTCGCCACGGCGTTGGCGGGGCGGTCCAGTATCCGCTCCAGCCAGGCGTCGAGCACGGCGCTGGCGGGGACATGGTCGCGAGCCCAGGCCAGGGCGCTGCCGGCCATGACGTCGACGGCGGTGAACCGCTGTCCCATCAGATAGGGGCCGCGTTCGAGCGCTCCGAACAGACGGACCACCACCGCGTCGTAGCGGGCCTGGAGGGCGGGGTCGCCCTCGGTCGCGCCGCTGATCTTCGCCCAGAACGCAGGCTCCATCTCCCCGGCGATCCAGGCCAGCCATGTCAGGTAGGCCCCGCGTTCGGGCGAGCCGACGGGCGCGCCCAGACCGGCGCCGGGGAACAGGTCCGTCACATACAGCGCCACGGCGGCGGATTCGGTGACCAGTACGTCCTCGTGCAGCAGGGCCGGGACCTTGCCGTCCGGGTGGGGATTGCGCGCGTCGCGGGCCCCGCTGCCGTCGCCCCGGACAATGTCGCAGTAGCAGATGTCGTACGGGGCGCCGGCCTCCTCGAGCAGCCAGAGCAGTCGCGAGGATCTCGACCAGGGAGCGTGGAACAGGGTCAACATGGTTTTCGCCTCCGGAACTCGCGGCCCCTCGCCGCCGATGGCGATTGACTACTGCCACCCTGCCGCCACCATGCTGTCAGCAGGCGTACACGAGAGTGGCGGAATGAGACGCGCGGACCGGCTGTTCCAGATCATCCAGGTGCTGCGGCGCTCGTCGAAGCCGCTGACGGCGGAGGCGATCGCGGCCGAGCTGGAGACGTCGAAGCGGACCATCTACCGGGATATCGCCACCCTGATGGGCCAGCGGGTCCCGATCCGCGGCGAGGCGGGTCTCGGCTACGTCCTGGAAGGCGGCTTCGATCTGCCGCCGCTGATGCTGACCTCCGACGAGATCGAGGCGGCGGTGCTGGGGGCACAGTGGGTGGCGGGCCGGGCCGATCCCGCCCTGGCGCGGGCGGCGCGCGATCTGGTGGCCAAGATCGCGGCTACAGTGCCGGAGCGGCTGCGGCCGGTGGTGCTGGAGCCGGCCGTGGCCAGCGCGCCGGTGTGGCAGCCGCGCCAGGACGAGGTGCTGGATATGGCCCGGGTGCGGGCTTCGATCCACGCCGGGCGCAAGCTGGGCCTGTGGTATCGCGACGAACAGGAGCGCGAGAGCCGGCGCGTCATCTGGCCGTTCCTGATCGGCTATCGTGAGACGACCCGGCTGCTGGTCGGCTGGTGCGAGTTGCGCGGCGACTTCCGCACCTTCCGCACCGACAGGGTCGTGGAGGCGGAGTTCCTCGAGGAGCGCTATCCCGGCCGACCCGCCGTGCTGCGCGCGCGCTGGCAGGCGGCCAAGGAGGCGGAGTGGAAGGCCCGCGGCTGCGACGGGCCGCCGCCCCGGCCTCAGTAGATTTCGAACAGGCCCGCAGCCCCCATCCCGCCGCCGACGCACATGGTGACGACGCCGTATTTCGCGCCGCGCCGCTTGCCCTCGATCAGGACATGCCCCGTCATCCGGGCGCCCGACATGCCGTAGGGATGGCCGATGGAGATCGCGCCGCCAGAGACGTTGAGGCGGTCGTCGGGAATGCCGAGACGGTCGCGGCAGTAGATCACCTGCACGGCGAAGGCCTCGTTCAGCTCCCAGATGCCGATGTCGTCGACCGTCAGGCCGTGGCGCTCAAGCAGGCGTGGCACGGCGAAGACGGGGCCGATGCCCATTTCGTCCGGCTCGCAGCCGGCCACGGCCATGCCGCGGAAGGCGCCGAGGGGCTGCAGGCCGCGCCTTTCCGCCTCCACGGCCTCCATTATGACGCTGGCCGAGGCGCCGTCGGACAGCTGCGAGGCGTTGCCGGCGGTGATGCAGACGCCCTGGCCGATCTCCTCGCCGCCGCTGAACACGGGCTTGAGCGACGACAGGCCCTCCAGCGTGGTGTCGGGCCGGTTGCCCTCGTCCATCGAGAGGGTGATCTCCTTGGCCGAGGCCTGCCCCGTCGCCTTGTCGACCACCTGCATGGTCGTGGTCATGGGCGCGATCTCGGCGTTCAGGCGACCGGCGGCCTGGGCCTCGGCGGTGCGCTGCTGGGAGCGCAGGGCGTATTCGTCCTGCGCCTCGCGGCTGATGCCGTAACGGGCGGCGACGACCTCGGCCGTCTCGAGCATCGACATATAGATGTGCGGGACGCGCTCCATCAGGGCGGGATCGCGGAGGCGGTAGAGATTCATGTTCTGGTTCTGGACCAGCGAGATCGATTCAAGGCCGCCGCCCACGGCGACGGCCTGGCGGTCGTGGACGACCTGTTTCGCCGCCGTGGCGATGGCCATCAGGCCCGAGGCGCACTGCCGGTCGAGACTCATGCCGGCCGTGGTCACCGGCAGTCCGGCCGCCAGCGCCGCCTGGCGGGCGATGTTGGTGCCGGTCGAACCCTGTTGCAGGGCCGCGCCCATGACCACGTCCTCGATCTCGGCCGGATCGAGGCCCGAGCGGGCCACCGCGTGACGGATGGCGTGGCCGCCGAGCTGCTGCGCCTGGGTGTCGTTGAAGGCGCCGCGGTAGGCGCGGCCGATCGGGGTCCGGGCCGTGGATACGATGACGGCTTCACGCATGGGAATCTCCAGATGTTCGACGGCAGGTTAGCGTCCTGCCGCCACGTCAACGCAAGGGTCAAGCCTTGTGTGCGGCCTGGGCCTTGGTCAGTTCGGTGAAGCCCTGGGCCGCGCCCATCTCCGGCACGATCTCACCCGCCCTGTCGGAGATCTCCGCGAACCGGGCCGCCACCTGCTCCGGAGCGTCCTCGCCGGCGATCCAGGCGCCCTGGGTCAGGGTGACGTAAGCCCGTTCGAACCCCCCAGCCCCGGCGGCGAGTATGCACCGGCTGGGTGCATCCTCGCTGACGAGATGAAGCAGGCCCGGCGTGACCATCTCGGGCCCCAGCAGCTCCAGCGGCAGCCGGGCGCCGAGGTCCTCGGTCATGCGGGTGTGGGCGGTCGGAGCGAGGCAGTTGACGCGGATGTCGTTCTTCGCCCCCTCGATCGACAGGGTTTGCATCAGGCCGACCAGGGCCATCTTGGCCGCGCCATAGTTCGACTGGCCGAAATTGCCGTACAGCCCCGACGACGACGTCGTCATCACGATCCGGCCGTAGTTCGCCTCGCGCATGATGTCCCATACCGCCTTGGTGCAGTTGACCGCGCCCATGAGGTGGACATCGACGACAAAGGCGAAATCCTGCAGATCCATCTTGGCGAAGGTCTTGTCGCGCAGGACGCCGGCGTTGTTCACCAGAATGTCGATCCGCCCCCAACGGGCCATGGCGGCGTCGACCATGGCCTGGACGGCCGGGTAGTCGGTCACCGAAGCGGCGTTGGCCATGGCCTCTCCGCCCAGGGCCTCGATCTCGGCGACCACGGCCTCCGCGGCCGTCGCTGAGCCGCCCGAACCATCCCGCGCGCCGCCGAGATCGTTGACGACGACCCGCGCCCCCCGCCGTGCCAGCGCAAGGGCGTGTTCCCGCCCCAGCCCCCCGCCGGCTCCCGTCACGATCGCCACGCGGCCGTCGAACCTGATCGCCATCCATCTGCTCCGTTGATGCGTTGCAGTCTCCTAGCAGGCGTCCCGGCTTGAATCAGCCCCGGCGAAATGTGTTGGAATGGCGCCACAGTCGCCGCATTCCGAGCGAAAACGAGGAACCGGAACCGTACATTGCCGTTCGGCTCCGGAGCGTCCCGTGTAAAGCGTGGGCATTCGGGCAACCTTGAGTGTGAGGGATATCATGAAGGTGAAGCTATTAGCTGGCGTCGCAATGGCGGGGCTGTTCGCAGCCGGCGCTGCGGCTGCCGAGCCGAACGGCTGGTACGGCGCGATTGACGCCGGCTGGAATACGCCGGAGGTCGAAACCAACCGTTCGATCGACGAGATCGAGGTCGATGATGACTGGGCAGGTTTCG